>ERZ779725.10-NODE-10-length-163856-cov-35.404918_pt1 | contig 163856 bp, 185 predicted proteins | sample MGYA00511890_ERZ779725 | MGnify/ENA primary metagenome ERZ779725 (study PRJEB29588, sample SAMEA2148549) | human gut metagenome | biome: human gut; feature: human-associated habitat; material: faeces | place: Denmark | collected 2008/2010 ...
TCAGGGATAGATTGCTAATCTTAGAGTATAAAGCGTTACCCATAAGAGCTTCTGGTCTGGAAGAAACATTTCCTTTAATACGTCTTAAGTCTTCATCAACAGGTAGTCCAAGAGCTTCTCTTAGTCTTGCTCTTTCCTTCAGGGATAGATTGCTAATCTTAGAGTATAAAGCGTTACCCATAAGAGCTTCTGGGCTCCTATGGACTGTGCTCAAGCTACCAATAGCAGGACGTCCTTGGTTAACTCTTGAACTTAATCTTTCTAAATACTCCTTATTTAATGTGCGGAATCTTTCTGTAGCCTCTCGCATTGCTTTTTCTCTAGCTTTTCTATTACGTCTCCTAGCTAGTCTGGCATATGTTAAACCTCCTGCGGCTCCTGCGGCCCCTGCGCCACCAATAACCTTTAGGTTATCACGGAGTGCGTCATCCAAATCAGCCTCTAAACTAGGGTCGTACGAAACAGCGGTGCCCTGTGTTGCAGAAGAAGGTTCTGAAAAATTTTCTGCTTGCGCGGGATTTGCATTAGCTAAACCTAGAACCTCTTGTTCCTGAGGACCCAATCCTGCAAATTTATTAAAATTAGAAGTATTCATCATAATTAAATTACTATATTCAGTGTGCTAATTAACTCAGATTTTTAAAAATCTGTCAATTATTTATGGCGTTACTATTTAGTATCTTTTCTAAAACCATTAAATAAATCTTTTAATTTATAAGTGATAAATGGTAAAGAAGAAGATATAGCATAGGTCGGAATGCCAGAAAAAGGGTATAATCTCTTTAAAAATGGAAGATTTTTTCCATTTACTTTTTTTGATAAAGCGTTTAAAAGCTTAGAGCCTTTATAAGATGCATGCAATTCAGAGGCTAAATCTAGAGAACGTGCTGCTACGCCTGCCAATGCTATATTGCGCGAGACATCTTTATCAGGAGACGCAGCAACTCCAAGTGCTGACAAGAAAGATATTGGTTTTGAAGCCTTTCTAGTTATATTATAAATCTTACTAGCTAATGTCCTATTATCATTTGGATTAGTAGATAGAATAGGCTTTTGAAATAAAGCATGCCCTGCTTCGTGGGCCAAAACTCCGGTATTTCTTATTCTACTGTCTAAAGCTATACCTATTATCGATTTTTTTGTACTAGGGTCTGTCCCAGAAAAAGCAAATGCTTGGGGAAGGCCCGTACCTACAAATTTATATACGGGTATTCCATTATCACCTAGATGCCTAATAAGTTCTTTGCTTAATCCAATTGAATCTTTTTGTGCAAAAGGCGTCATCAATTTAGACATGTAATACTCTCTAGATTTCCTGTCTAAATAATTTGATGCTAAAAATGCACCTATACTTCCTGCGACTTGATCTATGTCACTCATTTATAATGTAATATTAAAAGTTACTTTTTAGGCAATATGACGATCTCATCCGACAATTTAATTTTCCCAGAGTTTAATCCATCCATTAATTCCTTCTCACTATTTAAAATCCATTTATTCTTTGCGGGTGCCGTAATTTGAGAGTTGGGTCCTAATATGTAATCTTGCTTTAATTTATTAACCACCCTATAGTCTCTTGCTGAGAATATTTGCTTAGAAGGTAAAAGGCGTTCTTTAATGTCTGCCTGTGCCTCGGGTAATGCGGGAACATGAACGTTCATTGTATTCGAAAGTACAATGCCGCTATAATTAATAAAGGTTTCATACCCCGGAACTGTAAGGTCATAACCGTCCAGATAAACTCCCGTATCTTCAATCAGATCAATAGTCGCAAACTCTAAACCTGGTTTATTAATCCAGTTAGCGAAATCATAGTTATCGTCAGTTTCTAAAACAAATTGTTTTAATTCTTTATCATAAGAAACTAAGGTAATAATTCCTACTCGATAAAATTCCTTTTGCACATCCCTTATTTCATTAAAATCATCAAAGAATAAAGGAAATACAAATTCATCTTTGCTATATTTATGCTCCGCAAGCACTGAACATACAGGGATATTAATATCCAGTTCTTTAGCTTCCTCTGGTGTATGTCTTTCGTATTTTCCAGTATTTTTATTTAATCCGTAAATTGCCCTTGGGTCATCGTCCGTAAAAATCTGCAAACCGTTAGATAATGTAACAATAACCAGTCGTCGTTTTGGATGTATTGAAAAACAACTTACATCGGCCCAATCCCAACAGCCCTTATCTTTATTAAAAGCCAATGCTTTTAAATCCTGTGTTTCATAAAAATAAATGGGTCCGTTTTTACCCTTCGGATTTACATTGGTCAATTTACCATGAGGTATTTCAGACAAATCAGCCAAAAATACCGAATAACCCTCCGGAATATCTGGTAAATTTAAAAGCTCTGGATTTTTAATTGGTTGCATTATTAGGATTTAATAATGCATGAACAAAAGCATATGTCAAAAGAAAAATCAAGGAATCATTAGATCCTTGGTTTTAAACTTAAATAAATTTATTCCCATCTAAATTTAGTAATCCTGGGTCAATCTCGTTCCACAGTTCTCTTAACTGTTCTTTCGCAAATAATTAGTTTAATTATTTAAATATAGGTTTATAGTTAGCATCATAACCAATTACTTCCTTTTTGTAGGGTACTCTAGGTGGCTTAATTGCCTTTATATATCTGACTAAATTAGTGGTTGCAACAGGATCCTTAAAGTCTATAGCTTTTCTTATCATATCTTTTGTGCGTTCAGGACTGAAATCAATCGTCCATATACCATTTCTTATATTGCTCCTATCAATTTCATCAAGATATGCTCTCCTAAAAGCTTTTTCACCCTCAGGAGTCAATCTCGTAGTAGTAGTACCATCAGCATTCCTAATGGTTTCTTTAGGAAATCTATTTTCAAGTTTTTCCATATGTTTTACATAAGCATTCCAGGCTTTATTCGACCGCTTTGCAGCCGGTGTAAGATCGATAACCTTATTTATGCCTTTGGAAACAAGCCGTGACAGAGCCCTGCCAAGTCCGGCTTGTTTTATGAGAGAATTATATTCAGAAGGTTTCATATATTTTAATATTCTTAATTTTTAAAAGTATTTTAATTTTATGGCAAATATTTGAAACGATGTAAATAAAAAAAACGAAAGACCCCGAAATACTCCGAGATCTTTCGCTGACCGAGATTCCCCAGTCCATTAGCTTTATTAAACCCGCCACATTTGGGCATTATTAAGAGTCCTGGCGGGTATGTTGAGTACAATATCGGATAAATACATAGAGAAAAGTAGCCATCAAGCATAAAATCCTATGCCAAAAGTTTAAAAAATAACTTTCGGCATAGGATTTTAATACAAAACTAAAAATTATTAGGAGACAAAAAATACTAGCCCAAAAGTTGTAAAAATAACTCTTGGGCTATTATTTTTTCTATATTTTAACTAAATCTACGAATTTCTTATACACACAAACACGTGCCCCCATTGGCAGTCTCCGTCAAAGTCAGCACCGAGTCCAGTGCTCACCAAAGGCGGAAGCAATATATTTTTCCCTTCATGAAATACAGGCTTAAACCCAAGCATATTATATTTATGCCAAGCTGGAGCTCTGTCAGACACTATCCATCTTCCCTTGTCCACAATTGACTGCATTACATTTTTAGCCAAATCTGTTTTATTTTTTATATGCGTTAATGCTTCCTTTGGAGAAAAACCGCGCTTTACGAGCTCACCCTGAATATATGGAGCGTACAACTCTAAACCCATTTCATAGGGTAGTCCAAGTTCATCCATAGATATCTCGGGATTGGCGTCAATAACTCCTCTTGCAGAGAAGTCAACGGGTTTACTAATAATATTTCTATTCCACTGAGAAAATTTCGAAGTTCCCCCAATGATTTTCTGTAAAAATCCGGATACTCCCCTTTGTTTTAATTTTCTGCTATTAGGTTCGCCAAAACCGTACAATGCCTTAAGTGATTTATAAACATTAATTGCATTTTTATTTGCTTCTTCATCACCCAACTCTTCTCGAATTTCTTTTTGCGTATGTGCGGTATTTAGCATATCCTGATAAAGTTCGTTTGCATCCCCTGGAAGAAATGTACTATCCCCCATAATGGCATACGGTCTAAACTTTGGAGGTATCACTGGAACCTTAGATATCATATATTCCTCTGGACTCATCTTATTTCTTTTTAATCCGTCCAAAGCTAAAATACGATTTAAAGCCTGTTGTTTCTTAGACTTAGGTCCATGACTAAAATCTTGTTTAGCCTGCTCTAGATCTCTATCTATATTTATATCCTTTAAAGCCTTATACAAAGCTTCTGTTCCAGTTCCGTATTTGCGTAGCGTTTCATTTCCTGTAATAATATCATTAAAGTCTTTTCTTGTTATTCCGAGTAAAGAAATTATTGTGTCTTCAAATGCTGGATTTGGGTAATGCTTATCTAAAGTTATTTTACCCCATTTATTAGCTACAGTTAACGTAGGATCAAATAATCCACCTTGCAGTGGACGCATGGTTTTAAAGTCCACAATATTATCATTCTCAATTTCGATAGGATTAAATTTATCAAAATCTTTATCTGTGAATGGAGTAGCTTGAAGAGATTCTCCATTATCAGCGCGTTTAGTATTAATTCCAGCACCCTGCATCAAGGCTATATATTTATCCCATATAAACGGCGATTTCCTAGCTAAAGTCGGTGTCTGACCCATTCTTACCTGACGCCAATAATCGTCATTACGCTGACCCCTTAATAAGATCGCATCTTTAATTACATTATATGCACCGGAAGATAAAAGAGCATTTACAGTTAAACCAGACATTCTTTTAGACCTCATGCCCTCTTCTCCTCCCTTTACTGGAATCTCATTCTGGTCATAAATGCCTTGACCTCTTGAAGATAATTTTGAATCAGACGTATGATGCAGCTTAAGAAAATAAGCATTGCCAACTGTAATAGGCTGGTCTAATTCCCTATCAATAAGTGGATCATACACGGGCTCTGTATCTGATAAATTATTCTTTTTCAATTCACCCTCTACAAAGTCATACCATTTTTCTGTATTCTTATTGAATGTAGGCAATTTATATTTCTTTCCAGTCTTTTCTGCAACCTTACCAAGCATTGACTCATACATCATATTAGCATTAACACGTGATACAAGTCCTAGCTGGTTAAATAACACATCCAAAGGTCTGCCATCTCTAGTTCTAGGCATATCTTTTTGCGGAATTATATGTGATACTGTTAGCTTATTGCCAGATCGAGTAGAATTCCCGGAAAAGATCGGTTTATTATGATATCTGGTAAGAATTATATGATATCTGCTATTTACTCCTATACATACAACGGGTCCATGATAATTCTTTAAGGTAAAGCACTTTTCCGTATCTAATTTAGTAAAAAATACATCTTTTCCATTTGAATTAAGCAAGGCGTCTTCACCGTTTATTTCACCATTTATTTTACTGTTAATAGAAATAAATTGATTATCTACACATAATGTTAGCATTGCGGCAGGTAGTATATGTACTTCACCAGTGTCTATGATAGGGCATCTGTGATTACTTGTGACAAGTTGAGCCACATTATCATCTTCATATCCATATAAATCCTCCCCAAGTAACATATATTTATGTATCTCAGTAACGTCATGCCAATCCCACCTAATATCCTTTAACTCAGAGGCTACAATAAGTGAGGCAACCCTATCTCCTAATTTTACATTATTTATATTCTTCCATCCCTCTGAAGTAAAAATATCCGTATCCGGGTGATAGCACATCTTATCGCCCTCCCTCATTGGGGCAAATGTTTCTACATTAACCTTATAACCATCCTTAGTCTTTACTACGTCTGTTACTACACCTGGGGTATCGTGATCCCAAACTTGAGAGGCATCAACTCTTGTGGATTTTAAATATTTAGAGAGTTTACCTAGATTTGCGTCATTTGCAGACACGGTCCTTGCTCTAGTAGAAAGAATCAATGGGTCACCCGGATTAACTGTGGATCCAACTCTAATAATTCCATTATCATCCAAGTTAGCCATTTGCTCCTTCTTAAACTTGTCAGGATAAAATGTTTTAAAGTGCTCTTTTCCAGTTTTAAGCCCCTTATCGTTATCCTCCATATATTGATACATATGTTGAGAAGTCATCCTATTGGCAAAATCCTCTGATATCACGACTGCGTCGTCCATGGACCAACCTTTATAAGGAACAAATCCAACCCTTGCATTTAGTCCCATATTCAATGTTCCATTATCATCGGTAAAATTTGTTTTAGCCAACACTGGGTTTCTCTTAGTTGAAGAGTCTCTAGATATTTTATCCCCAGGTTTGACTAAAGGATAATTGGTTAACATTGTTTTGCGATTAAAAGCAAAATTGTTATATAAATTTTTTACCTTAGTCTGACCTTTATCATTTTTATACTTAATATAATCCGGAGAAACCTCCAGAATATCTGCAGAATTATCATCGTCATCTAAAGTTACAACACCCGTACGCTTTCCCATAAAATCCTCATAAGACTCATCTTTATCTGAATTTTTCAAGGACTGTACGTTAGGAGATTCACCATTTTTAAGGGGCAACGCTTGAGTAACGAATTTATGTTCGTAAAATCCTCTGGCTGCAGTTACGGAATTTTGCATTGGTAATAAATTTAATGTATTCCCAAAAAATTGATTTGGAGATACAAACTCATACCTTACTTTATCCGTATCATCAGGTTCCTCAGTTATTACGCCGCGTTTTAAAACAGGTATCATTTTATTATTTGATAAAGACATATCAACATATTTAACTATTTAGCCCCATAGTTCAAGCAATTTTATCAGATGTTATAGCTAAAAAAAATACACAACCGGTGGAAATCCACCGGTTGTGTATTTGTGGGGGCTAAAATTTAGCGTTGTGCAAATCAACGCCTTCTAAATTAACCCCTGCGAGGTTTGCACCTTGCAAGTTGGCTTCTGCCAGTATCGCACCCCGTAGGTCCGCGCCTGAGAGGTCGGCGTCCGTGAGGTCCGCCCTAGTGAAATCCACACCTTTGAGGTTTGCGTTTTTGAGATTTGCATCCATCAGGAAGGCCAACTCAAAGCTGGACCCTTCGAGGTCTGCACCCTCGAGGTTTGCTCCTGGTAGGACTGTGTACTTCATGTTTGCATTTCTAAGGTTTGCATTTTTGAAGTTTATACCTTTTTCCATAACATTAATTTATTTACCTACATCTAAATTTCCCTTCTTACACGGAATATGTAAGAAGTCTAGTCATAGGTAAAATTCTCCTTTCTTTCTACATATACCACAATTATCTGTATTTTTTTCACAAAGGTGTCATAGATAAAAAAAAAGAGAAGACTACAGTCTTCTCTTTGCTATAACTATATAAAAATTAAATTAGCCTCTTAAATTTGTATTTGTAATTATTCTAGAATCAAGTTTTGCATATGGGCAGTTAAATGCCGAGGATTCTATTTTTTTAAATATCACTTTATCTTTCTTATCAGCTTCTTTATTGTCAGAAATTATTGATTCTGACTTAGATGACTCAGATATTATATCATCATTATCATCCATTATCTCCTTAACTTCTTCTTTTAATTCTTTAACTTCTTCTGGTGTAACCTGTTGTACAACTGTATATGGGGCGCCTTCGACCTCCACAAACGAGTTATCCAAATCCATAACTTCATTTTGTTCTGATACTTGCGTATATTGAGTCTGTTTGGTTTGTGTATTTTTGCTTTTACTCATAGTGTTTTGATAGGTAATGATTTATATAACCACTGCACATAACAATTCCTACTTCTTAAAAAATTATTCAGAATAATTACGTCACAGCAATTATTTTAATTGTGTTAACGTATTTTACTACGCAGTCGATGTCAATACCTATTTTTAAACAAATCAGACATCAAGATAAAAAAGCATTTCCTTAAGTGAGTAATTATTGTCTTTTACACTAAAACGGGTAAGAGAGTATCATTAATATCCTAAAGAGCTAGTATACGCATTTTTTTTGGATTATTGAAAAATTAATGTTGATATCCCATTTATTTTATTCAAGTATATATGCATTACACAATTTATATAAGCATATGCCTACAAAATTAACTGAACAAGATTTAGATGTATGTACTTCTGCCAACAACTGGATGGCAAGGAGCTATTGGAGACGTTTTAACACATTCAAGCCCAAGGCAAGGATATAGGTCCGCAATTGCCAACGCACTTGCACAGGCTTCGGGAGACAAGGATGCTTTAGAAGACGCAAATTCATTCTTAATAAAGTATCCTTTTTTGTCTGCCATTGGGGGAACAGCTATCCCCGCCTTATTGGGTGGCACAGTTGGATATAATGTTGCGGGGGATGACCCCAATAATCAACTTATGGGTGCTATAGGTGGTGCTGCATTATCTGCACTTTTGGGGGGGAATCGCTACTTCGCTTGCGCGTCGTAAGAAGATAAAAAATATTAAAAATCGAGTCATAAATAAACTATTGTCCCCAGATAAAGTTGAAACTCTAAAATCATATAGTCCGCTAGGGGAATTATATAATGCAGACATCAAGGGACTACGAAAAATCCTTCAGGAAAAAAAGAACAATAAACCTATAACAGAAGAAGATTACGATAATGCTTTTGGTAATAATGACCTTGGCAGTACATTAGTAGAAGTGGGAACAAGAATACCTTACGCTGGGGCTGCGGCTGCACCGTTATATGTGGCTGGAAAATTATTAACGCATCCTCAGTACTAACATTATCATTTACTAAAGTTTAAAAAACCCAGTGTGCTATACGCTGGGTTTTTTGTATACCTAAGTCAACATTTACTCACATCTTGTATTCCAAGCTTCTGCAGCTTCTTTACTTCTGCCGGAGCCTTCGATCTGAGCTCCGCAGTTATTGCATGAGACAATGTAAAATACGTCTTTATCATGATATTCTTCAGCACTTAATTCTATATTCTTGCTACCACAGAATGGACAAGGCTTTAGCTCTATGAAATCTTTATTTGACCCAGTACCATTTTCCTCATGCTCCTTTTCTTCAATAGAATCAACCTGAAAGCTGTTGTCACAATACTCATTATTATATTCATAATTATAACTTACTTCGTCAGTTGATTTATCCATAGCTCTTAAAGCTTGTTCAAGTTTTTCCTTAGCCTCATCCAAGCTATCTGCTTTTACTTTAGCTGATCCCCCAGAAAGTATAACTTCTGAGCAACTAAAATTTAAATCATAGGTATTCATATTTCTTTTCCTTAATTATTTTATGCTTAAGATTTATTAAATTATTGATTATCTTCCTCTGGTTTGACTTCACCAATGTAATCAACATTAAAAGTATCTTCACAGGTTTCTCCATAGCAATCATACACGCATTGGACATCCTCGGAATCACTGACTCCCGCAAATAATGCTTCTTCTAGCTTTCCCTTAGCTTCTTCCAAGCTATTAGCCCTTACTGTAGCATCCCCGGAATATAATTCCGTAGCTGTACAACTAAAACGTAATTGATATGTATTCATATTTCCTTTCCTTAATTATTAAATTAGCATTAAATAAATATACAAAAGGATTCTGATTCAGAATCATATTTAAAGCCTAATTCCTCAAGCCTTTCTTTATCCTCATCAGGTATCGTTTCGGGATCTACTTCAACATGAAACTCTTCGATGTTACACCAACAAGGATAAGGAGTCTTTGTGTACATTCTAAAAATCTTTAAAGCCTCGATGAATTTATCTAGAAAGTTATCCATTGTTATTCACCTCCGTATTTATTCATTATAAGAATAATCTTCTATGTCCAAATTAGTAATACACCCGTATTTATCCTTTTTAAAAGTTAATCCATCTGTAGGTATTACCAACAAACCTAAATAATTAACGGATATTGGTCTGTCATACAGTAGACCTGGTGCAGACCAATCCTCGTCTTTATGCATTACACCCAAAGCTTTAAACCCTTTAAACCCTTTTGATTTAAGTTCTTCATTTAATGATTTTACTTCAGAAGCTCCTAACCTTCCGTCTATAAGATATCCGTCTTTCTCTACTATTGGACTATCCTCAGTTCTATTATCCCGCAAATATACCTCAAACTTTATTACAGAGATACCCTTACCCTTAACATATTTATTGATTATTGCTTTTATCCCTCTTTTCATAAACAAAGTAAATCTGATTATTGGTTAATATCTAGTTTCCTAAACAAATATGCTTATTCCTCCATCTTCCAAGTGTACGTCGTCAATAGTCTATTTTTATCATTAACTACCTTAGGTTTAATTTCTATTGTATCATCTTTAGAAGAATTGTTAAACTTTTTAGCATAAGCCCAACCCATTGAATATTTAATCTTGTTATTGGACTTTTGTTTAGGATCAGAATCTAATGACGAAAGAGTACTACAGCATATATATCTATTTTCTATATATTCCTGTGGTAATATGGCAACAAGCTCAAAAGGTTTAGACCAATTTTTATTGTCATCACTAAATTCACATAAGGTTCCAATATCCTTTTTCGTTGGTACGACATCAATCTTTTTACTAAATTGTTCCTTTGTTACATTACCTACAATGGCGTTCTCTAAAAACTTTCTGCGTAAAGAATCTTCTACTGGGATAAGTATCAGAGAACCCGAAGATCCTATTGCAATATGAGGTCCGACCAGTTCCACTAAAGTCATAATCTCATCGGAAAAACTAAGGTTATCAGAGTCGTGAAAACCACCCTCACGATTCTTGACATATATCAAAAGATGATTCGGGAACTCACGGGAAAAAACTAATTTTAATGATTTCATAATATGTTATTTGTCTCCTTTTTGTTACGTTATTTGTCTCCCTATTATTACGTTATTTGTCTCCTTTTTGTTACGTTATTTGGCTAATAGGTTTTATTTATTCCTTTGTTGCGGTAGATTCTTCCTTGTCCTTTGTATCTGTATACTCCGTATCGAGGTAATCCAGAAAATACCTCTCTTTAAATTGACATCCACAATCCAGGCATCTGCCTGGAAATATTAACAAATCGTCATCTACGAATTCTCTGTCATAAACTACATTCTCAGAAATGCACTTTGGGCATCTTCCTATGGCTACACTAGTTTTAACTGAATCGGGCATATTTTTTACTCCTTATTATTATCGTTCACGTCAAAGCTGATGTCAGAATCTATTTCGTCTCCCCAACTATCCCAACCATCAGCTTTATTTCTAGCAAATAATTCTATTCTAGGTAAATCACCTACTAATTCTATAATTTTATCTCTTACACAATCAGGCTTTTGCGAATGATTGCGTAATGGACTAAACACAAGCTGCGACACATTTGGGCTAATCCTCTTAGGCTTTCCTTTAGTTGCCAATAAACAAGGTTCGCTGTTGCCTCTAGTCCACCTTCCTAATCCAAAGAATAATCCGTCTCCAGATTTATTCTGTTTTATCCACTGAAAAGCTATGGTTTTATATTTAAATCCCCAAGCATCAATAACGTCTAAGGCTTCTTTTAGTTTGGGATACGTAGCCCACATAAATAATATACAGTCATCTGCAGCTATATCTTTAATTGGAAGTGACTGTAATTCGGAATCTGTCATTGTTTTATAATGGCGAGCACAAGAACCTTGACAGTTCTTATCTTGATATGTCCAGGGAGGATCAGCGTAAATAATGTTATACTTTTTCATTGTAACTTATTTAATCTCCTCACACTCACTTATGTTAAATTCACTATCATTAGCGTAGGAATCTTCCAAGTAGTCACCTATATTTATTTCACCACTACAGTGCTTCTCCCAAGCTGCATCTTTAGCCTCTTCTTCACTTGAGGCTACAACTTCAATAGAACCAGGAATAATAACTTCCTGGGTATAAAAGAATCTTACACTGTATGTCTTTTCTACATTTTCGTTTTCGTTGTCCATCTTAATTCTCCTTTTCTTGTTCATTTTGGTTAGTAAATACAACTGGATACTTTTCTTTAAGTATATCCTCCATACTTTTAGCTATTACTTGAATATCAGGGTGAGCTCTTGGTGAAGTTCTAAGATCAAGAAAGTTTAGCAATGACCTTATGTTCATAGTAGATATGATTTCGGTCTTTAAACACCCTGGCAAAGACACACGAGCTTGTTGGGGTTTCCAACCTAAATCTAACTTCATATTATATGAAAACTCAGCACGTTTTATATCTTCAATCCAATTACAAACGCACTTTATATCCTTATCAATATCTGGATTGTTTAATTCATACAATACCGAAGACTCATCCCTGGATTGTAACAAATTGTTTGCCTTTTCTATTTGTTCCCAGGTAATCCATTGAGGTTTTACAAAGGTTAGTCCCTTCTTAGAATCCCCGTAATTACAATACCTAGTGCTTTCCACAGACAGACTTTGGATTCTATGTCTTGCATATTCCTGCAATACATCTCTTGAGGTTATTATTCTAAATGTAAACGAAACATGCTCAAGAGTTGAAGTGTGTCCATTATCTAATACAAGCTTTATTATAGACTTCCATGAGTCATCAGTAATCTTGTCTTCAGATTTGTAACAGTTTCGTATACATAGCTCTAGCAACTTCATTGGAGACTCGTCACTCAAGTCACCCAACGCATAGGTTTGTCCCAGTAAGCTTACGCTTGGATCTATTATTTTCATGTTATCAATGTACTATTTTAAGTTAAATATCTTTTTATCTATAAAGAAAAATACACAACCTCCAATTAAATTGCCAACTATAGCTGACCACACAGGGTCAGCAATAGCGGCAATAACTGGTATGAGAATAAGAGATGACATTTGCCATCTCATTAAATAGAATATGAATTTCTTCATGCCTTGCCAGAAGTATTATCCGAGCTTGCTGCTGTAGAAGTCCAAACATAGTTGGGGTCAAGCTGAGGATAAGGAGTGGTTGGAGGATAAGGAGTGGTTGGAGGATAATATGGTGAAAGAGGATTACTAGGAATTGGTTGCGTAATAGTATCTCTTTGTTTATCTGAAATCCTATCTAAACCACTCATTAATATGCTAGCTCTCAACTGTTGTACCTCTGATGTCAAAAGCCCAATTGCTTCTTTTAAAGCACTAATACTATCCAGAAGGTCCTTTTTAAAAGGATCTTCTCGTTCTCTAATAATTAGTTTATTGTTTTTGTCCATAACTAAAAATTACAATAATCTCCTAGTAAAGGATCATTTTTTATGGCTCTTAATACTTTATTTGGAATTCCTTTGTCAAGTAAATCTTGTTTACTGCTACATAAAGAAATCTCTTCAAGCTCTTCTGCTGCAGAACACATTATGTGACCGGATAGTTGTGTAGGCTCTTGCCATAAACTAAACCCATCAGGAGACTTAATAAAATATTTAAAATCTTCGTCGTCCATCAGTATTGACAATAGCCTATCTACATTGTAAGGCAAAATGGCACAAGTTGAGTAGTTAGCCCTTACGTCTCCATGTAAGTGCATAGCAAATAAAGTGAATGGATACCTATTGGAACCTTCATATTCTTCCTGCGTATAGTCATAATATGTTAATCTTACAGGCTTAACTACCCATGTCAAAGGTAAGTCATCATTGTAAGAATTATATGCTTTTTCCTCCAAAACTTTTATAGTGTCACCATGGTCATCACATGACCATAAACCAAAATCTTCTTTATCCATTATGGGTACATGTATTTCTCCATATTTTTTTAAAGCATTGACAAACTGTATCTTATACTTATTTAAAGCTTTATTAGGAAAAGTCTTTTGAGATTCCTTAATGTCTTTTATTATTTTATCTAATTGAGTTTTCATTTCTATTGTTTAATGTTTTGTTTAATTTTGTTGTTGACAATATTATATTAATATATGAACTATCAATATAGCAAATAACTTTAGGGCTTCCGTCAACAAGCCTATTGTAGCAGGTAGTAATACCTAGTTACAAGCCCGCCGGATCGTCCGGTGAGTAGTTGACAGTTTTAGGTTGATGAGATTAGCATAAAATAAGCTCAAGAAAATCGATTTTCTTGAGCTTATTATCTATAATTTTACGAGATTACAACTACCTGCGTTACGATAGTTTTTCAAAAATTCTAAAAGCTATAGAATGTCCGTCTTCCCTATGAAAAGGTCCAACTACAAAAAGTTTGAGATCATTAATATCTGGATTAAATGACTCTTCATCTTCTATATATTTCTGAGTGCTCTCCGATTCATCGTCTCTTAAGTGTTCCGAAAATGCGTACTCAAGCTCAGTAAGTCTACGTGCTAGTGCGTCTATATCCTCTGTGCTAACTTTACGGATATTCTTATTTAGTTTATTGTTTTTAGCTGTATTTGTTTTTTTCATTTTAGTTATCCTTTGTTTAATTTTTGATAGTTTGTTGTGAGTTATTAGTCCATTTCATCGAAATCAATACAGTCACTTAACTGATGATTTCTGCTTCTATAGGCGCCATCCCCCAAAGAAGCATAATGATCCTTTTCTAAATCAGTATCAGCATAAAATATATCAGATCTATTTGAAGATATATAGTCTCCACATGCGTCTCTATACCTCCTTCTAAATATACCATCACTATCTAGAATAAAATCATTTAGTAGCTTTTTGGGTTTGTGTGTTTCAAAATTTAACTCCGAGTCATAAGAATCATCGTAATCCTCGGCATCTTCTTGTCCAACTTCGTCATCTTCCTCGGAATCTACATAATCAGTATTGGCAGTTTCCACACCGGAAATGACTTTACTTGCAGGTGTTGCGAAATCCTTTAAGTCTAATGCAACAGAAAATGAATTCTCTTTTCCTCCAATCTCAGCCACAATCCCGTCAAAATATACTTCAAAACTTGATCCGGGAAAAGATTCATTTTCGTAATAAAAACCCTTAGGACAAAACTTAAAAGAAGGTACGTTATCCCTTGATGCTTTATCCATAGCGTCTAGATGTCCACAAGGAAACAACCCCCATAAACCTGTTTTTGTTTTAAATTTAATCACTTTACCTGTAGCGGCATCTGTAACGGGTAGTCCTGCTAAAGTTGCGGCATATTCCCCGTCTGAACCACTTAATGCAGAAAATAATATGAAATATGGTTCATTGTTCTTAAACACTGCCGTAAATTTACGCTTATTACCCTTTGTCAAAGTGGACGAAAGATACCCCTCCAAGTCCATCCAGTCATAAAGATCCTCAAAATCTTCTGCACTTAAACTATTATAAGGATCATCTATGTAAAAATCCTTAATACCCTTAGCATTAAATACTTTAAATATGTCATGTACAAAATGCAAGTCATTGTTATCCTGTAAGGTTGGGTCAGATACTACAGTCACAAAGTTAAAAACATTAGCTGATGGACATTCTTTTCTGTCCATTGATTTCACTATTGTATCCACCTGGTCGTCTGTTGGGAACTCTGCAGTAACATCCGTTACATGCTCAGGAGTACTCGAACCTGTAGCGTCAACTTGTTTTACCCAAGTGCCATCTGAAAGCTTCCTATAACCTGCAGGACGCCCTCTTTTCTTTGGTGCTACATCATCTTTTTTAGGAGCTATTGCTTCTCCAAGTTTTACCCAAGTACCGTCTTGTAACTTTCTATATCCGCTAGGTCTGCCCCTTTTTTTATGTGTCATATCGTCTGGTACGCTTACTTTCGTGACTGAGGGCTCTATTATTTTTTGAGGATCCTCAATTTGAGTACACTCCGATGGGCTTTCTTCAGCAGGAGTAACTGTGCTAGTTCTTACCCAAGTACCATCAGGCTGCTTACGATATCCTGCAGGTCTTCCTCGTTTTTTTCTAAGTTCTTCCATAATTAATTTTCAATTGTTTATCAAATATATTGTATTAAAAGATTTAACTATAATTTTTACCTATTAAGATTACCTGACACGGGTTTATTGTAGCGTATGAATAAATATTACCGTTACTTCCAATTGCGTCATACCGATCCACAGGCATAAAACTTAGTAATACATGATCACCATTTTTTAAAATGTTTTTCCTAGACTTTCCACAATTTAAATCTTTAAATTCCCCATTGTCCATAGTACCCACTGATACAACTACTGCCTCCTTATTGGAAAATGTGCCTTGACTTGGTAAAATTATACCATCACGCTCAGTATCCACAGCCTGAAGCTGTCTTACAATGATTCTACCCCTTGGGGCTTTAAGTTCTATTTCTTTTATCATAATTATTATGTTCGAAGATTGGTTATAAAATACAAACGTGTCAATATGTAAATTACAGTTTAAACTAAAATTTTTATTAATTGCGTTATCAAAATAAAAATAGGGAACTTCTAGGTTCCCTATTTTTATTTAACTTTAAATAATAAAATACTAAAGAGTATTTCCAGACTGATGGGTACTCATATAATTTGAAGGGCGAGACCTATTTATTGCATATTCGTAGAGCCTATTAACAGCACCAGGGTCAGATAACATGGAATTCGCTTGCAAAGAAGGTGCACGTCTCGATCTTCCTTGTGGGTCGGTAAAACTTACAGTGGAAGCAACTTGGTACCTAGGAGATATTAAACCCATCATTTCTAAAACTGTAGGTCCATATTTATTGAGTAGTGACCCTATATAGGTATCCCAGGATCTATTATCGGGATGAGTCGGCATTGTTGCTCCAGCTACTTCAACCTTAGCTTCTACAGGGGTATTGGGCTTTGATTGTGTCTGAATTGACTTTATAGGTTTCCTTACATCGTCCACAGAATATGCTACTTTATCAAAAGATTCCAAATCTTCCACGGGATAGCCTTCATTTTCTAAGTCTTTTATATATTTCCTTCTAATAATTCTACCCTGTTCATCTTTATCCTTAAAAAGAATCTCACGTCCTAAGCGACTATAAAATTGCGGAGATAACTTCTCTTCCGGTATGTGCAGTGCAACGTCATTTCCATTATTATTTTTCTTAAATGAATTGTACGCATATAAAGCCGTAAGTAATGCCGCAACTCCTCCAAGATAGGGAAGACCCTTGTTTGCCAAGTCCAGCCACCTTTTAGAAGTTTCATTACCCATTGCAGCAATATCCTTATTTTGTATGGCAGCTGCTAATTGGTTCTTTGTAATCTCAACATTTTTATCAGCTAAGTCATTCTGAATTTTAGTATAATCAGAGATTGATCTCTCTACTGCATTTAAGGAATTACTAACATCCTTAGCACGCTCTAGCCCTACTAAAGCCCCTTGCTTCATGCCCAGCAGACCCAACAAACCCGCAATACCCAGTCCGCGAGTCTTGGGACTAACCAAAGAACCACCTATAACTGCGCCAAGTCCGGGTCCCATCAGGCTAGTAAGGTGCTTAGTCTGTCCATGTTCGTATAATTTTTCATTTTCCCAGCGAGCTAAACCCTCACCCGCAATGCCCCCGGCAACGACTCCGGCCGTTGTTGGAGAGGCTATGGACTTAAAAAGTTTTGTTAGTATTCGAGATTTTGGCATATTATACCTTCCACTTAAACGTTATCTCTCTAGCCACTTTTGCACTAGGTGGAGTTTTGGGAGTAATTTGAAAAGAAGGAGGCTTAGGAAGCCCAGCAGGAGCCGCAGAAGATGGGTTCATACCTAAGTTCTGAGGTTTGCTTGCAAAATTTGCTACGTTCTGCTTCCATCGATCCGTAGGAGACTGCGGCATGGCAGCCTGCTGCTTCGCGGACTCGGCTTCCGCCTTGCGTTTTTGCTCTAAAGCTTCCTGTTCCTTTTTTGCTGCTTCGTCTAAGCGTTTTTGCTTTAATGACGCCAACATTGAATTAAAGCGATCAATACGATAACCTGTATTCTTTACAGAAGGACTTTTGGAATCCGAGTACTTAACATAACCACATTTTAAAAGTGTGGATCGGAGGAGATCTTTGGCCGTATTTTCTATGTATAAAGGATTCATAAAATTTTTATAGTAAATATTCTTGCATTATATCTCCTCCAATCGCAAGACTAAATTTAACCTATTTTACTTTCAAGAAATTTTATAAATTCTCTGATCTGAATAATAGGATAATGATGCAGCGGAGTATTTGGTATTCTTTCCCCGTTCTTTTTCAAGACTGAAATCAAAGAATTACCAGGCTTTATGTCCTTGTCTTTAACATGGATTCTGGCAAAACAAATGGCTCCAATATTTCCGGCGGGAATAGCTGGGGGATAATCTAAATACGGAGTATCCTCAACGGTTTGCCAGTAGTCCTGCAATATTGGGAGCATTACTGTTGAATAGTACGCGACTTGTGAATCTTTTGTTGTTTTTTTACTCATATTTCTTTTTTTTAGTTATAGTTACTTTGAAAATCCATAATAGTCGTCTTCGGTACCGAGGTCCAAATGACGCATATTTGTGAAATCTAGCTCTTCCTCCGGGTCTAGCTTAGCCAATACATCATCTTCAAATACAAGAAATAAAGATTTACCCTGGTCTGATACGAATGTTACCTTGTTATTCACAGATAAAATTCTATCCCCAACGGATATCCCTAATTCTTTTCCATTTACATTATCAGGAATTTCCACTATGACTCCAGATATAGGAGTATCATTTTTTATCGAAGGGTTACTAAACGAATTAAATAAATCCGTTATAACATCACCACTCTCACTTACTTTATCCTTTAATACTAATATCCTTCCATTTGCATGCACACTTGGTACATAAGAATGTAAGGCATCCTTATCAATAATAATTTTTTCTGGCATTTAATTTAAGTCAGGCAAAAAGCCTATGTTTTTATGGTTAGTCTTAGTAGTTAAAATTGTGTCTAAGGATTTAAGATGGGAATACTTAGGTTTTAAAGTACGCTTTCTTCTACCCTTAATCCAACGTAATTCCTCTGGAATATATCCAATGTCCTGAAAAAATTCACTAGGAACCACTTTATTGACATGCTTATGATATTTCCAAAAAACCAATTTTTGATGGATGGGGAAAATACGGTCGCCCCCAAATCTATTATATCCCCCTTTTACATCCACATAAAATTCATCATCTGATAACCTTAATTTACAATAATCACCTAGAACTGAATTATAATACACTTTTGGATTAACTTTCACCCAAAAATCAGCAGTATAACTGTGATCTCTATATAAAACCTTTGTGCGTAGTTTTTGCTTACCCGATTTTGTAGATACCACAGTAGTTTCCACTGCTTTTGGAACAAGCAAAAAAGATTTGGGCTGATATAAAAAATCTATAATCAACCCAAGCCTTTTTGCATCTCTTAAGAAAATATAAAACTGAATTTCTTCTTCAGAGTCAAACTCAATACCCTCATACTTAAGCTTATTCTTGTTTGTCATCGAAAAGCCTTAAAGACCCAAGAAATCGCATACGTGTATATGGGTGGTAAGTCCGTTATCAAAAGGAAAATCAAAAATTTTTTTATCCAATTTTCCGTCCTTGCGTAACTGTTCCGCAGCTTGTTTCCTAAAGGGCGCAAAGTTATGTGCCCTACTCAGTACGTTATTTATAGTGCAAATTATAGACATATCAGACTTAGCAAATGCGTCATCCATCGCGGGCTCAATAAGTGAAGCCATCTTATTCTGCAAGGGAAATGCATGTAAAACTTGTATTGCCGCAGCAGGAACGACTGCCTCTTTTAAGATTGGATCTTTTGCTATGGCTCCAAATGATAACTCAAGTTTCAATGGATCCGAAGCTAATTTAACTGTATCTTCTTGTGAATCAGATATATCAAATAATTCTTCTAATGAGGAAGCTTGCTTTAATAACTTTCCTTTACCGTTGGCAACATTGTGAACAACGCCCTGTATTCCTAGATTATCCATATTTGTGGTCTCGGAATGATAGGCTAACTTTATAATATTCTCATTGACCTCATCTTTTAGTAAATCCGTTACCGTTGAAGCAAGTTTTAATGCGGAATCTGCATCTTCTGCATTTTCTTCTAAGATACTGCGTAAAACTTCCTCCTTTTCAAGCTGCATATCTTCTCTACGTTTTCGGGCGTCCGCATACTCCACCGTAGGCTGTGGCACTATTTTTAGTGCTTCCTCATAGGCATTTTCAGTATTTAGTAAAGGATATTTATCTTTTAATATCTGACGTGTCATTATGGTGGAAGCAAGCCCACCCAAAAGGAGCAACCCACCGAGTCCCCCTATCATTGTTCCTATGGATCCATACTTATTCGTTCTACCCCGGGCAATATTACTATCCTGTAAATTCTTTAGCAGAAATAGCTGATCATAGTAGTCCTTCATTATATCTGCTTGTTCATCTTTTAGGGACTGTTTCTTTATATAGTTATAGAGCTTATTAGCTCCATAATAAGATGCACCCAAGGCTAAAATACCACCTAGCACATTTGCCATTGTAGTATAAGCGTCTCCATACTTATCCTTTTCTGAAGCGGTCTTCACCTCATTGTCTACGTCATTTAGTAGCAATTCTTTAAGGTCTTTAGGGGTAACATTTGCAGTAACTCCAGTTACTCTTCGTGTAATTTTTTTCTCAAGCTCTTGCTTACGCTTGAGATCTTTTAACTCCGAAAGAGTATTAATAAGAAGACTTGTTCCCCCACCAAGAGCTGTGGCGGTTAATATCGTAGATAAAATATTATAATCAGAAGTATTCATAATCTAAAGTGGTCTCTTAAATTTAAAAGTGTCATAAACAACCAAAGCAATAAAATTTCCAGTTTTTTCAGAAAATTTTATAATACTATTGCGAATTTTTATACAGGCAGCTTCACCCTGAGCCTGATTTAATATATTCTGATAATGGTCTACATCATCAGCAATAGTAAAATCTAATACCAATACACGCGTTAAAACACGCTCACACAAGGTAGGGTAAAGCTCCAGCTGATTCTTGATCACTGGCATCTTATTCCATTCTGGATAGGACAGTGGTTGTTCCGGTTGTGTGTTATGGTTTGGTTGGTTTGGAATTAAATCCTTTGTGTAGTCGATAAACTCTGGAGGATTCTGTGTAACAGTCTCTTGTCCGCTTAAATTGGATTGCAAAGACTCTGGAAATACTATATCTGAAGCCTCTGATCCCATCGCAGATTGCCCCAAGGATATGCCCTCTCCTGAGGGTGCAAGTTCCTCTATAGGCTGATCCGTTATATTATCTTGCGATGCTTTCGTACGAGACATACTTGTCCTCCGGGAGTAAAGATAACCCTTCATCACGCAAACGTCTTGCTACATCTGCAGACAATGTTCTATATGCAATATTTTTTGCCTTTTGCTTTTCAACTTCTGCCGTGTCTTCATTTACACCTTTTTCCGCAAAATAGGCAGAACCAGCAAGAAGTGCTCCTACGATAGGTATGGCTGCCAATGCAAGGCCGGGGAAACTACCTGCAGCAACTGGCAAAATTTTTGCCATATTGCTAGCCATTGCCCCACTTGCACACTTTATACTTCCAATAGAGTCTACAGCTGCGTTTACACAAGTGGAGACCACGTCTTGAAAGTAGGAATTCCAGTTATCTTTATTTGCGGAAGCTACTTTAGACAGTACTAAAATTTCCGGAGCATAAGCATGGCTATCTACATTTCTAAACAAATCCGCAAAAGACGCAGCAATTTTAGTATAAACATTTTCTACAAGATGATCCTGTAAGTCTTGATCTACATCATTATACGTATACACCACGTCAGCGGACAATGCGTCTGGTGTAACGCCGATAGCAGATAATTCCATGGTAGTGCCAAGTTTTGTAAAAATATTTTCTTTCATAAGTTTTAAAGTAATCTACCAAAAGTATCTCTAAATCCAGAATTTTGTAAAGGATTAAATGCAGGCGGTGCATAGTTATTGGACACACCAAAATTCCTACCAGCCATACCCCCCAATATTGAAAAAATAATTGTACCACCTATACCCATATTTAGAAGCAACTTAGCGATTGCTGCCCCAATTCCAGCCCCTACTAATGTAGAGGTTGCAGTATTAATTTGATTTTGCACCCCCTGAGGAAGTGACTGTAAAAATCCAACCAGAGAAAGTCTTTGGTTGTAGGGAAGTGTAAAATCTTGTAATAATTTTGTTTCTAAATTGTTCATTTGTTAGCCTACGGTTCGATTTTGAGGATGAGATCCAAGAATTGCACCCAATAACGCCCCAGCACCTCCGGTATATAGTGCTCCTCTCAAGAGCGCTTTCCCTATGGTATCTTCTGGGTCACGATACTCTTCGGGAATACCCCAATTATCATACATATGCTTTGCGGCCATAGCTAATGCCCCAGCAGTTCCAAAACTCAGAGCACCCCCAAGTGCCCCTATCCCCGATCCCTGCTTTGCAGACATTCCTGTATAGTAGAGTGGATTTATGGGGCGTGTAAAATCAACTAATCGTTTTGTAAGAGGGGTTAAAGAATCTCCCCCCTTATCTACTAAAGCATTTTTTGAAGACTCTAATAGGCCTCCTACATCCGAGGATACATATTGCGTAAAAGGTTTTGGCTGAGGTATTCGTGAATCTTCAATTGTGGCAGAAGATTTTACCATGGATCTAGGAAATATTTCTTGACCAGCCCCCGTACCTGTACTGACGTTCGAATATTCATATGAGTAAAAATTTGGGGGGAAGCGAACGCTAGAACCTGTGTCTATTGCATTTTGTGGAAACTTATTTCCTAAATCAAATTTTAATTTTGCGCTACTAATATGAGGAAGGCTATTGACCCTCTGCGAATTATCATCAATACTAAACTCAACGTCAGTGTCTCCATCCTTTATTTGCACAGTGTCCTCTTTAGGTAAAACTTTATTAGACGTTTTACCTAAAGTAGTACTCTTGAATAATGAAGAAAAAATATCAAAAGGAGATTTATTCTTAGCAGAAGTCATAGTTAAATATTCAATTTAAATACTATATTATCCATTTGGATTATACCCATTTTGAGCTTTCATCGCAGCATAACCTTGGCTACGCATTTGATTGCGCTCCTGGTCCATATAAGCTCTTACCATTGAATATAATGTGAAATCCTGTTGCTCAAGAGCTTGAAGTTGTTGTCTTGATTGTCCCACTGGCATAGCTAGAAATTGTTGTGCTATGCCCATAGCTCTCTGCTCCATCGTGAGTACAGAGGTGCTAGGAGGTGTACCCCCAGAAGCCAAAGAATTGTCTTGCAATTCTGCCTCAAGATTCTGACGAGCTTCTTGTTCTTTTTGAATCTCCTCTTGAACCTTTTGCTGTTCGACTTGTATCTGAGCATCCTCACGCTGCCTTTGTGTAATAGAGCTGATTGGATCTGTGATGCCAAGCGGCTCCATAAAGGTTTTGTATGGAAGCAATCCTTGTGTGCCAAGACTGATCTTTGTTGCTTGAGTGTTTACGTCGTCTATGATTTTGGGTTGTGGCAACTCTACTTCAACAGGTTTTTCGTTAAAAATCTGTTGCGTTTTCTTTAAAACCCATTTACCTAACTTATTGAATTGGTTATAAATATACCAAAAATTATTCTGCAAAAGCTTAAGAGAGGTGGGCAAAATCTGCAAATCTAAAGACAGATCGTATAATCTAGCGGGGAATCCAGCACCATTTAATAACTCTTCTTTCTCGGCATTAATGATGTCCTTGCTTATATATTGTTTACCCGTCCCCCCTAGTTCTTGATAGCTCAAGGCAAAGGGAGCCACCTGCCAAGTTGTGGGATCCGCCCTATAGTTAGCGATCATTCTGGTAATTTGGTCTTTAAACATTACTGCGTCAAATGATTGTGCAATGCTATCATTACCCCCTTGTAGCGCATGGGGGTCCATAGATATAACACGCAGAGGAGTTACGTAATCTAAAGCCAACATCTCATCGGCTTTAGAATAAAGCAACATTTTATAAATTACTCGAAAATTTAGTAAAAATTCTGATATTCCCCAACCATCTCGAGATAACCCGGATATAGCAGGACCCCTAAAATGGAAAAGCTCACCTTTGTTAAACTTAAAATCCTGGTGATTATTCAGTGCTGTGAGCATTGGTCTTGGAATCGTATTGATAACATCTAGCATTCCTCTCTCCACCTGCTCTCTTACATCTTGGTCAAATTTCCATATGTAAGTATTCTCTCCATTAATACGGCTATGAATAATGCGAATATACCTAGGATCTATCAGCATTAATCGAAAATTTTCCTTACGTTTATCTATCTTGTCAATAAATTGACAAGTAATCGATCCTTTAAAGTTATTTTGTATATCCGGTACAGTAAACGTTAGATCCTTGGGATTAAATTTTATCTGATCTAAATAGCCATTAAAATTAGCAAATGTATAAAATTTTCCCTTAAACTCTGGGCGTGGGTCTAATAGGATACGTTCAAATGGTACGTAGAGTCTAACAAAAGCATTACCGTAACATCCCCACTCATCTCCTATATTCTGCATTACTTGTTTTATATCCAGAATGTCGTTAAAGAATGCTCTTAATGCTTTTTGAGTAGACTCATCGCAATCTTTGAATTCAAAATCTGAAATAAAAAATGAAGTTAACCTTCGCACAACTTGACGAAATATCGGAACATTTGCATAGAGCCATTGACATAATTCAAACCCCTCACTTAAAGTTCTAGGAAACCAAGCCGAAGAAGGCATGAAGACAGGATCCCTAAACTTTGAAGCATAAGGAGAAAAGAAATCTGATAATATTGGTCTATCTGCCATGTTCGTCTTCTGTAGTTGATTCCCTTGGCTGCGCTAAAATATCTATGAAATCTGCCAATAATTCCTTAGAGGTAGAATCTTCTAAGTTTTTTCTATCTTCAGATTCTGTAATATTGCTAATTTGCCCATTGGTCAAATTATTAAGAACCTCCTGCGGGTCTTTCTGTACTACGCCTTTTTTAATCATATGAGTTTTGAATTGAAAATAATACAACAATACAAATAAAGACATGTCAACAAAAAAGGCACTAGTCTGTACTGCTTCGTTCTGACGGTATATAAAATATAAGAATACTATATGCCATATCTCCAATGTCCAATGATATCGCAGAGGATAATACTCTTAAATTAAACGAAGTGGAATCACCTTCTGCCTCACCCGGTAAATTTATAATAACTTCTGTGCCTGGTGCGATCTCTAGGTTAAAGTCCGAGGGGTCTACTACAAGCACACATAAATTACCGTCTAAATGAAATTTTAGAAATTTAAAATTATAATTTACCAAATTTGGAATGATAAATACCCCAGAAGACTTTGGAGGGCATCCACTATTTGACTGCTTAGATTCAACGGGAATAGACTCCAAATGAGAGAGTAGGGCGTCCTTAATATCAAATACATCTTTGTGGATAATATTAAGACGCTCCACTAGCATAGAATCATCGAATTTTTCCAATTTAGATTCAGGATGGCTCAAGGGAATTGGTGCGGTATTGGTTGGTGCCTCAACTTTGGTATACTCAGGGGAAGGGTCTACGGGAAAATTCTTAATAGTTACCCTGCTCTTTACATCTACTGGTTGGATAGTCTTTGAGATATTGGCAAAAATATCTAGTGGAGGAATGGTGTTATTCTGCGAGGAATCCATTGTACTAATTAAATCGGTTTAACTAAGGTGGTGTTTAAGTCTATTATTCTTAAATACTTTAAAATTATATCATATGTCAAGCAGTCATATGCTAAATCTGTGAAATTTTCTACGGGAATTGTATGATCCGCAAGACATATATATAACTTATTGTGCCACAACTTGAAATAGATATAAAGTATTTTCCCCGGAGATAAATGAATACTTAATTCCGCATGTTTTTTATCCCCATAAATAGTAAGATCCATTCTTATGTCTGGAAACTCTCTTGAAAAAAATTTATGTAAAAAACTTAAATTAAGTAAAAAATCCCCATAGCTATACACAAGGTACTTAAAAAATAAATTTAAATTATTTTTATCTACTAGATGCTCTGGATTAATTAAATCTGTTATGGGATTAAATGGAACTGTTGTCTTTGAGGGGGTAAGAATGAAGCTATTTGGATTTAATCCAGTGGATTTAAATATTTTCTCTAGAAGATACAAAGAAGGGGTATCCCTGCATTTAAAATAGTAAATAATATTTCTGCTGAGTCCTATTGATTGTAAATAAGACCGCAATGACATTTTTCTAGTTTTAGCTAAAAACTTTAATGCTGAGTCTAATTTTGGTATATCTACTAACATAATAGACGCAAAAATGCACACACTGCAAGACTTATCAAGCAGTGTGTGCTTAATGAGGTACAGAACAAAAAGGGTGTGAAACTACTTTACGGAAGAAAGAGTTTCTCTTATGGCTTTTTTGCAAGCCTCAACGTTTTGATTATAGGCGTCTTGCACATTATCAAAATGTGCTGAAGCTATTTTTGTAACTTCAGGGACTTGCTCTTTTGAAGCACCTAAAATTTTACATTGATTCTTAAAACCAAGCACATAAGCTTGCTTTATCTGCTGAAGCATTTTATTAAATTTATTGTCCATAGAATTTTTTATTATTCAATTAAGCAAAATATTAGATTAAACGTCAATAAAAAAGTTCAAAGTCTTTGTTATGCCTAAATTCTTATCCATTACAAAACATATCTGTCTAGGACGACTACTTAAATTTAAATTGTCAGCGTACTCATCGGAAGGCGTTAATGTAGGTAGTTGGATAAACTCGAAAGAAGACATTTCCTTCTGATTATAGTGGTGGCGATCCCCCATAAAGAAATATCTGTTAACTATTGGTCCCCTAAACTTAGACACCTTATCTAATAAAAGCTTCTGAACATAATTTTCTTTGCTCTTATCGTCATTCGGAACTTTGCTAGGGAATCTTGCAGCTGCGCCATGCTCTATAACGCATGCGTTGCATCCAAGTTGAAACATTAACCATCGCGATGACGAAATTTCAAAGTCTATTATATCTTTAAACATCTGCTCGAGACAAGTAAATAAAACCCAGTCTCCGAATGAATCATGATTACCGCTAACTGCATAAACCTTTATTCTGGAAGTCCCTTTCCATACTGAAGATAACTGCTGTAAGAAATAGGAAATGGACTCCAATGCAATCTTGAATTGAGTTACGCCCTTGGGATTTGTAATAAGTTGAGTTCCTTTATCTGTAAAACCAGTAATGGAATGTAAGATATCCCCCAAGGACAAAACAATACAATTTTTCGGCTTAACCCTCATATTTTGAAGTTCAGATATAATCTGTGCAATATAGCTGTCTACAGCCTGCTTTGTACTATCAATAGTCCAGTCCTTTTCGGAATAAAAAACATTGTTCTTATCTGAAAATGAACCAAAATGAACATCGGATAGAGTGGCTACGAATGTCTGATCCTCATTAAATGTTGAATCACCTTGAGTAGACATGCAACTAGAGGGAATATCTGAGGGTAAAACCTTGGGGAGTTTAAGAGTGGATAGTACATCCTTAATTGGGTTATAGACGCACTGCTCAAACTGAATCCACTTATTTGCATTTAACTGGATCTCTTTCCACTGCTGGTGGTTGTATTTTTCAGCTACCCTAAATTTGCGTAAAGAAGCTAAATCCTCTACAACTTTATCATCATCATTTATTTCTGATAAATATGAAGATGTTACTGGAAGAGAATTGTGTCTAAACCTCAGCTTATGCAAAACCTTTTCTAATATAAAGGTGGGTATCTTATGTTTTAAAGCTATCTCAGCAACTGTTTGAGGATTATTATCAAAGTTTGAGTAGTCTTGGAGAATAGCAAGAAGTTGTGTCTTCTTAATTGTTATTACATTAGCTATATTAGCTACATTAGTAAAATCAAATACATAATCTTCTGTATTTGGATTATATAATACGCCGTCGGCTTCAACTATGTAACCTCCATCATCTTTTTGAACCGAAGGTTCATTAGCGGTATCGATTTCCTCAACTTCTCCACGTTTAATAAGTCGGGGATCGGTGGTTGACCACATATCCATAAAAGACTTATAGGAACCCCAATGTGTTTCTATATAAGTGCAAGAGGGTAGAATATTGTTATATTCTTTTCTAAGCTCCCTATATTTACGTCTGGGTATATATGTTTTTGTTGCTAAAAAACCAATTTCAGGATACTTCAAACATATTGTACCCTTAATTTGAGCAATAATTGATATTAATTCTTTTCTCCTTTTATTTTTCATATTTGTTTTAATGTTGTACATAATTAATTATTCTGGAAATTTTACAATATTATCTTCTATCTCGTCAGGGGTCATCCATACCTTCCTGCCCGTTTTCCTATCCCTAAGCAAAGTGTACATTTTACCGTTTTTCCCCAACCTAGTCATAGAAGCTAAACGTACGTCTACACCAATCTTCTCTGAATTTCCTGTCCAGTAAGGAATTCCATCTGGTCCATATCGCATTACGAACATTCCGCCCGATATTTTTAGACACCATACTTTTCCTGTAAACGATTTTGTGTAGCAGTTATCTGAAGTAAAACGTAGTTCCTCCTTGCATATATCTTGTTGGACTGAAAATAAAAATGTATTAGCGGATGCTCTAGCTATAATATCTTTGGCTAATATAACCTCATAATTTAAATCCTTCGCTAAATCCGGAGTTGTTACTAAAATGCGATGATCCGGTGTAGTTTCCTGGAATATGATTCCGTTGTCTATACCTACGATATTACCCACGTAATCTTTAAGGATAATCTCTTCGGGCTCTGTGAATCCAATAAGCTTAGAGTCATGTTTCCAAAATCCTATCTTATCATTAAGTGTAATATCCTTTATAGATTTAAAACCAAATTCAGTTAAGACCTCATACAATGGATTAAATACTATACATTCCGGACCTACTACAGCGTCGATAACTCCAAACTGACTTGGATGCACATTTTGCGCTTCCTCTGAGACTAAATCAGAGGAAGGCACACCCCCAGGACCAAAAACTGTCACGCGTGACTGCTGATCCATATTATATATAGGATTAATTTCCTCAGAAGGAAGAGAGAGTGGATTCCCTATTATATGCCCTGTGGCATATGAGTCAAATGCACCTGTTGGAAAATATTTTAAACTTTTAGTTTTGTTTAGCTTAGACATAAGCATATTCCTAACCTTACCAGCGTCTAAGCGTACTCTTTCGGCTATCAGGTCATCAGGTCCAAGAATTTTTTTAAACCTCAGTGAATCTCTTTCATCTGATTCAGTCTCACCTCGGTTTATTGCTAGTAATTTTTGAGTTGCCTTAATAAGTGACCCTACACCTACAGAAGCGCGTCTTGTATTCTTGTCCATCTCAGCAACTTGAATCTTCGGAAACGGAGAAGACGCTAATTTTATTTTATCCATGTTATTCATTTTTTTTAATTTTCACCGTTAGCTATAATATTACTGTAGGTATTGTTTTGCCTGTCTGCTAATAGTGTCATACCCCATGGCATTCGTCTGAAAATTCGGAGTAAATCCCTGTGTTCTAGACCAATCATCGAATAGTTTTGTATAAACCGATTGTTGTTGGTCTTCAGGGGCTTGCTCTATCTGACTTACTAGTTGGGGATTTTCATTTAGATATTGTTGAAAACCTTGGTCTAACATACTATCGTATATTGCTTTACTGTTATCGTCCCCAAACAGCCAATGCTGCGTATATCTTTTTACATCAGGATTATAGGCCAAAAAGTTTCTATAGTTCATATCGTTTTTATATGTCTGAGTCGGGGCTGTAGCAAACATGTCACCTCCGAACATAGTGCCAGTTAACACTGCATTCCAAGCGCGAGACCCCATAGATTGTCCTTTTCGAAAAAGATCCACCGGAGACTTTAACATTGCCAATGGGTTGAGATAATAATGCACTATGTCATCTCCCGCACCTCCTATAAACTTGGCAGTGCTGCCAACTGCTCTATTGGCAAAATTACCCGCAGTATTTCCTAATAGCCTGGGAGCCACCCTCCCTAACGCACCAGCACCCGCTCTAGAAGCTAAGGATGTAGCCCCCCTAGCAAAAAATCCGCCTGTGCCACCGGTAGCCGCAATTGCAGCACCTGCGACAGCTCCTTTTGCGCCTTTAGAGTATGTCTCATTTTGTAAATTTGATGCATCCCTAGCTGCGTTTTGAGCCATCAAATCTCGGTCGTAGTAACCCTTATACTGATTTAGCCCAGAGGCATAATAAGCTAATTCCGGGTGCTCCTGTAACATTCTCTGTACCTTAGAATGTGCCCCTATTCCCAAAGCATTTCGTACCCCTTGATATGCGGCTCTAGGGGCATTTCCAAGCATTCCAGCAGTCTGCCATCCCGTATTAACCACGCCTTTTCCAAATCTCTTTAGCCAATTGTCTTTCTTTGGGTCAACCTCAAAGACATTACCATCAGACATTTTATTAGTAGTTAAATTCTCTTTTGCAAGTGCATCAACATTTTGCTTAAAACTACGCACCAAATCTTGATTTTTTTGACCCCAAGCTTCAGCATCTTCTGCGGTAATAGTTTTGGGAGTATAAAATTGTGGTGTATTAGCAAATTTTTTAAACTGTGATATTCTTAACATAATTAACCTAAATTTTTCAACTTTATATCCTCGTCAACCTGTTGACTATCAAAAGCCGACTTAAGCCCCTGAATCATTTCTTCCCTATTGGTAGCCGTCGCCATGCGCCTAGGAACTAGTTTACTATACACCTTGGATAAAGCTCTAGGGTCATACTTACGCCTATTTCTAATAAGAATATCGTCTCCCCAGGCCTTAGAAAGCTCATCGTCAGATACTCCTAAATCGTGAAGCAGTGAATACAGGTTAGTACTAGACTGACCTATGTTTAGCTTATAAACTCCAGTTGCAGGGTCTAAAGATATTCTATATCCATTTCCAGTGCCACGCTCTATATTAAATTGAGACTCTAACTCTCCATTAGATTTTCTTCTAGAATATATTCCAGGACGCAATCTTAATTGTCTTAAAGTATTATACTCGTTCCCATTATGGATAAAAGTTCCCCTTTCGGTATAATATGGTACACGCATTAATGTTTTTCCCTTTACGGAATCTAAAAGTTTACCAGTGGTAGAATCGTATAAATAAAGATCCCCCTTTACGGGATTAGATAAATACTGGTTATTTAGTAATGCTTGTTTTTGCTCTTTAAATGTATATCTCTTTGGGTTAGCTATACTTACATTCTTAACCTCAAGGCGAACCCCACCATATTCCAATGGAAAACTATCCTGCAAGGCTGACTGTACCTTGGACTCTAGAGAAGACCTTACATAATCACTATCATCTACTGAATAGGTCTCTCTTTGCAACGTAGTCTTATCATCATCGTAAATCATATTTTTTAAACTACGTCCAATAAATCAAAATTAAAATACCAACGCAAGAAAAATCTTGACCCCAGGAGGGGCCAAGATTTGAGATTTAGCGAATGATGAAATACTTAGACTAAAGCTTCTTTATATAGTATAAGTTTCCTCTAATTTCGGATACAATTGCACGAGGGTCTTTGATAAAGTCCATTGTGCGAATTTTTGACTGCTTAACCAGAGTTGAAAACTTTGATCTTATAGCCTCAGCCTCATAGTCGGAAACAGAAGAATCTTTAAACTCTATAGAAAAATCTTTATTATCCCCAAGGGACAATATTACTAGATCGTGCAATGCAGTATCTTTTACATTTGACAAATCTCCCGATGAACTATCGCTTTTGCGGATATGATTCATAAAAGATGTGTTAGCCCCAAAATTTCTTTCAAGCTTATGGAGTGTCTTTAGAGCATCTGGATCCTCTTGATCTTCTACCCACTTTATATTCGAATATAGGCGATTCTCGGGAGAATCCATATCATGAACAACGGGGTCTACAATAATATCATAGGCTATACCATTGACATCGAATTTAACCTTCATTGGATTTGTAGCCATGTATAATTGATGATCTACTATGGCGTCCCAGAGCTCGTCCGTCGCGGGAACGGTGATTTCTAAGGTGCTATTGTCATTTGTACGTACCACAATGGGAATACCAATGCGCCTAATCACTTGAGGTATAAAGGTAGAACCTCCAAAAATGGATCCGCTTTTATTCTCAAGCATACGTGTAACCCCAACTGGATGCCCTAGTCTTACGATTTTTACTTCCTTGCTCTTAAAATTAGTATAGCAAGGAATCGTTTCTGTTGGGTGAAGTCTTTTATCTATTTGTGTGTTATAAGTATCTGATACCTGAACTTTTTGATTCATTGATTTATCCTTTAGTTAACTTGTTGTTTAATGTTAAGTTTTTATAAGCTATTTTAATTTTAAATGCCTTGTAGCATTATTTAAAACTACCGTATCTAGCTAAGTTTTTCTCCTTTAGCTATACGTTCCTTTAATTTTTGGTCATATAATATCTCCTCTATAAGAGGGAGTGCTATAACTTCTCCCTGTTTTTTATTAGCTAAATCGAAATTTTCAGGATGGCAAGAAGGGCATTGAAGCAAATGATAACATTTACCGGGCTCAAAGGTAAACCCATTTTTAGGATTTACTCCCGGTTCCATGGCTTGTTTGAACTCCTTACATCCTACACAAACTAACTTCCATAGTTTATTTGATACTACCGTATGCCAACAATCTTTGCATAAGTAAGCCACAACTCCCTTTACCACGGGGGTATCAAATATAATTAACTCAGAAGCTGGAACTAATTTGCCACAGGACTTACATTTGTATTTCCCGTCATGCACATTTTCCACTCCGAATAAATTAATGGCATCATTCTTATCCTTAATGTTATCTGTCAAAGCCTCCAATCCCTTGGAAGCTTTGGACAGTTCTCCTAGTAAATCTTTATTTATATTTTCTACGTTTGGCATTTTAACTATGCGTTTCAAAATATTCGTCTAGATAGTGTGATTTCTCAGAATCAGGTATATCCACGAAATTTTTTACTTCGTCAAGCTTTAATTTCTTTTTTTCTCTTTCTTCTGCGATTTTATCCTTATTAAAAAGTGACATATCGCCTATTATTTTAATAGGGGCACTTCTGGGTGGAGGTTGATAGTCTATTAATCCCAATGACTTAAAATTTTTTAAATTAGTTGTTACAGAGCTAGTACTAGACAGCCCAAGTTCCTCTGCTAAATACTCTAAATCCACATCGTAGCATGATAACTCCGGATTTTCTATACCTACCAAATCAATCTTTTCTTTATAGGTAAGAAATTTTTTACCAATACCCTGAGTATCATCATCTGGATAATTTAGGAATTTAATCCTCGTTTCTGTAGGCTTGTCTGCGCGATCAATAATTTTAAATCCTTTTAAAGCCTCGCTAATACTACCAATACACAATGGATGTACTCCTATAGCGTCTGCAAGTTCTTTTAGAGTAGCCTCTACGGTATGTGTAGAAGGATTCTCTCTCTGCTTTAAAGCTTTAAAGAACTTGTAATAATACTGTATATCTGGAAACGCATTACTAATAAAATTTAACTGAACATTGAGAGTTTTATAATCCGCAATTAAAATACAATCGCAGTCACACCCATTGCGACCTCCTCTACCAAACTCTTGAATTAACTCTTCTAGACTGCCAGGAAAAGATCTTATTATAATTTTTCCTATATCTGCCTTATTTATCCCCATACCAAAGGCATTGGTGGCAAAGGCTACACGAATATTCCCATTAATAAAGTTAGTTTGATTAGACTTTCGGTGGGAAGAAGACATTTTTCCTGTATACATCATTGCACCACCTACTACCGAAGGTCCATACACATGATATAGGTCTTCAACCATATTTATAGTTGAACAATATACAATAGACGGAACTAGGGGTGCTTTATTGATTTCTCTAAAAATCCAGTCATCCACTAGATTTGAGTCAAGAGTTACAGACCTAAAATGTAAATTAGGTCTTGGGTAAGACTTAACTAACTTAGGCGTATCTTGCAAATTATAGATCTCTCTAATAGACCTCTCAACGTCATCGGACATTGTAGCGGTCTGCCCTAAAAATAATTTAGGACAAACGCGTTCTACAAAAGGTGCTATTTTCTTATATGAAGACCTAAATGAAGTCGCTTGCTCGTAAGCACAATGGATCTCGTCCACCACGATAAAATCAGGTGGAACTCTATCCATTAACTCTAAAAACTTTTTATTTTGCAATCTTTCTGGCGCCACAAATAAAAAGTCTAAAGCTCCATGCTCCCACTCGGCTAAAGCTCTATTAGACTCTGCTAAAGAAACACCAGAAGATATTACTCCAACTCTAACCCCTCTTTGCATTAATTCTTTCCATTGATCCTGAATTAGTGCAACGAGAGGAAAAAACACAACTGTTTTATACCCCATGGCTAATGCTGGGGCTATATAGCAAAAAGATTTACCAGAAGATGTGCTAGACACCAATAATAAATCTTGTCCTTTCAGCAAATGAACAATAGGTTCTACTTGGTTGGGTCGCAGAGAAGGATACTCAAAAACATCTAAAACCTTTTGCAAATTACGCATATAGGTTGATAAGTCATGATGAGTTCTATCTAGTGAAGATAGTATTCTCCGCTTCTCAAAAATAGAAATTTTTGTATTTGCGTTTTGGGTGGATGGGATAGCAATATTTGCTACACCATCTTTGGATAAGGGTTCAAGTGAATTAGTCTGATCCATTTATTTGTGCGTAAATAAACCTTTCGTTTTTGTAGTACTTCTTAATAAAATAAAACAGGAATCTGAAGAGATTCAAGATAAGATAATACTACTATAATTTTGCTTTGAGTAATGGCTATCATCGTAAAACTAATTTGATGCCCAAAAAACCTAAAGAGGTAATTGGGATATATTATGCCGCTAGTAATGCTTCATAAAAGGATTTACATTCTACATCCTATTTTCTGATATACTATTTCCGGTGGATAAATTGTCCGGTCGCTTAGAATCATGCCAATGTTTTAATAAGCAAAATGGAATTAGTACTACCCCTTCCTTATAAAATTTATAGCATGACCTATAGCGTTTATCAGTAAATATTTGCTGTAGAGTAATCTTCTTTTGGTTTACTAATTCTTCCATATTCTTGTCCAATTTAAAGCTAGGTAAATACGGAATAGATAGCATTATTGAGTAATATGCCCACAACAAGCGGGCAAAATTAAGCAAGGGACACAAGCCCTCAAACCCATGAAATAGTATCATAGGTGACAAAAAATCATATACTTACTAAAAATGACTTTAAGGATATGAGTTGCCTGCATTCAGGAAATTCAAAAGTATCACCTCCTGCACGTAACTTATTCATAGTAGCAGATGAGGTAACCATAGAAATCACAGTAGCATCATTATCCTGTACAACGTATTTCTTTAAAATAGTACTTGGGGTATACATAAACAAATTATTTGGAGGGCTATAATTTGTTTCTACCAGTAGCATCATAACATCGGGATTGGTTGATTTAGAGTCCAGAACATTAAATAATGCTGCGTCTGGATTTCCTCTCACAGAAGCATTTATAAATGATATTAATGGATTTAGGCTCTCATACACTACAATTAAATTTTCATCCTCTAGGGGTAAGTTCAAAACCCCTAGAGAATTTGATAAATAAAACAAAGCCTCACTTGCATTTTTTACTTCTGAGGGAAACTTTACTCGAGTAAGTTTACGCAAAGACTGTAAAAAATTATAATCTGTGTAGACTGGATACTTAGAGATCGTGCTCGGCATTGCTTTGAGTTTTAGATTTGGGCTTACGTCCACGTTTCTTCGGAGTAATGATTGTGGCTATAGGAACTTCTTGAGAAGATTCACCCAAGGAAACTTCCTCGGAAGTTGCGTTGTCTATGTCCTCCAACGTCTCCTCCACAACAACTATACCCTCTGGATCTTCAGAGCTAGAAGAGTCCCCCTCTAAAACCTGGTCTTCTTCTATAGATATATCCCCAATAGACTGTGGTGCTTCAAGCCCCCTTATATTTAAATCAGATAAAATGTCCGCAATAATATCTTCGCGTTTTAATACCTTGATAAACTCTTGCCTTGGGACTTTTTCTAAACCAAGTGGCTTAGATGTAAAAGTATCTTTTTGTACAGAATCCACTTTTACCCCATATAAATGTTCTTTTATAAACATCTCTGGAAGTCCATAGTCAAATTTCAGTGGTTCATCCCAGGCGTCATCTGTATCTTCGCTATGGTCTATATTCAGCAAATAAATGCAATCCCTAAAGGGTATAGATTGCGAATTTTTTACCACCTTTAATTTTACCACCTGCCCTATTGCCTGCTTACTCGTACTAGTTTCTTTCATGAGAATCTTTCCCTTAGTAAGCGTAAACTGTAAGGCTGCACTCTGATTAACGGCATTGCCACCAATTTTTGTACGATTATTCTCCTTTAAATCTGCCGAAGTTAAATATCTAGCAGCGAAAGAATTCATCTCGATCTTTGTATTTTGGTGAGATACTATAATAAGACATACGCCATACTCCTGTAAAATATGAGGCATCTCTCTAGTCCATTTTTGAAGTGTCTTAGAAAACTCCAAATTTGATGTCTCGTCTAAGGAATTACTCGAAGGATTTCCTGACTTATCACCAAGCCCAACCAGAGCCGCCTCTCCTTTAGGCATAAGTTTTGATAGGGTATCTATAACAACGAAAATAGGAGAATCAGATTTTGCAATTCCGCGCTTATCCAAATTTTCTCGCAAAACACGACTAAAATTTGTAATTGACTCTAATGCATGTGTTAGTGAAGCTACCTCGCTCCATCTGACTCTAGTATTAATCATGCCACGTGCCTCCTTCTTATTTGTACTAAAACAGGAAGCTATTCTATCTTCTCCAAACAATTTATTCTTACCCTCAGAATTCAGATATAATGCAGTAGCATAGGGATGAGCTCTCAACCCCATTCCAATAAGAGACAAAGCCATGGTGGTTTTACCAATACCGTCTTCTCCTACAATTTCAATTGCGGTCCCCACATTAAATCCATTTTCAGCAAATACATACTGTAATAATATGTGGTTTAGTGGTAAGGCTAGTGAAGCTTCTTGATCCAAGAAATTTTTTAAACTTAATCCGGCAAGTGATGCTTTCTTACCTGTACCCATTGCTCTTAAAGATACTTCTGTATCTATTAATAGATCGTTCAAAACATCAGAGGGGTTTTCCTCTGATGTCTCTATTTTCTTTTGATTCATTTTAGGCATTAGCTATAAACTATTGAATTTTTGTGTTGAGTTGAAAATACTCCATCATTGAACTTGGAGTCAATGATTGAGGATTAGATATCATTGTCATATGCAATGTCTTGAACTTTTCATACTCCTCCGGAGAGAGTGACGCTTTAGCTTTTTCTAGAATCACAGCTTCGTCCTTCCGATCCGATTCCTGCTGTGAAGGAGTTTCACTAGGTATTTCTGTAGCTGAACCATAATCCTCCACTATCAAATCTGCCTCTGGTATTTGTTCTGATTTGATTGAGGCAGCAACAACTTCCCGATTGATCGGGGGGAGATTGGAGGTGGCGGTGTCCTTGGTAAAAGTCGGAGTTGTCGGAGTATTTTGTGCTATTGGCATTTCTACACGCTGAGGGGTGTTGGGAAACCTGTGCCCTGCTACACCTGGAGTGGGAGTTTTTATTCCTTCTGAAATGCTCTTTTTGAACGATTCCCTTGCAGCTAAAATCTCCTCCCCTTCCTCTCTGAGATCAAGATTCAATACACCTTCCGGGAAAGCTCCAGAATCTGCAGCTTTTTTCAGTAGCGTAACTGGAACTAGCGGGTCTTTACACAGTAAGTCTAACTGCCTTTGATAAGACCAAATATCAAGAACATTGTCTGGATCGCATAAAATATATCTTTTACGCAGAATGTCTTCGGACACTGGATAAATTGTATGTCCTAAACGTGTCTCATTATTTGGATCCTTTGAAGGTGTGAGGGTAAGTATATTGGAATTCGTTAGAGAATTTCGACAGTATCTTACTTCTAGTAAACATCCTGTATTTTGGTCAGTTACATCTCCAAAAAGCAAATCTGGATAATTCTCGGATACTGGGGCAAGTCCAGAACTAACTGGAATTTGATGCTTTACTATTTGTATTAGTGTTTGAAACATTTGCTCGCTATATACGCCGATCTTTTGCTCCATTTCCCCGGAAGTATTATTCTTATGAAGAATGTTAGACAAAACTAGTGTGCGGGGCTTGGAAGGCAATGTACATGACTCGAGACTTGCTTGAAAATTTTGCTGAAACTCAATTAATTTTGCTTCTTCCTGAGTTATTGTCGGTGCCCCTGTATAAGGATTGGAGGTTGCATACTTTCCGGAATTGAAGTAAATGAATCTTCTCAAATCGTTAATAGCATCTACACCTTTTCTTGGATACTTGTGGGAGGACATATCCAGGGTATCGGGAGATAGTAAATGTGTACGAAGTTTCCCGAAATACATATATCCCTTAACAAATTGTGCCCAAGAAGTATATTGACCTGAGGGTGTCTTAAATGGCTCAGTTGAAGATAAGAGTGCCTCTGTATTATCTTGATATGAAAAATCCATTCCTGGGAGTATGCGAATTACCATATTTGGCTCACCATCCCTTGGGGGAGCCAAGCGAACCCAAGGGAGATTATTTTTGAAAAACGAAGAGCCTGAAGCCTTGTGTGATTGTGATGTTGCGTTGTGTTGTGAATTTTGTGATAAGTTTAGATATTTCATGTGTTCTATTTCCTTAATTTATTCTTTGTATTTCTATGATTTATAGCCCGACAGACTTACTTAATTTGGTATTTCTGGCAAGCGTTTTTTAGTCCAATTTGTAATTCATGTTTTTCTTCTTCCGAAGGAGCTGTGCTCCAACGCTTTGTAACTTCAACTTCAATATTATAGCGTAATCTTCCTCCTTTCAAATCCCAATAATTGTTATCCGACATAAAAAATTTAAGCATACTGCTAGCGAGATCTACTTCCTCATAGGGTGCTAAAATGTAAATAGCGTCATATAACGGTATCACCGCCCTACTTTTCATATGCAACCTCATGAAACAAGCATTTAATGCAGGTATAGCTCTTGCCAGTGAATCAGCAACCAATGACTGAAGCCCTATATTACAAGCTTCTCTGCGTAACTTACTAACAATACTTTCCCTTAGGTCATCTGACATTTGAGCATCCAGAGGGGGAACCTTGAAGTGACGTTTAAAACCTGAAGGAGATAGATAATACCCCTGTCCTTCCGGGAGAGTTTTGCACCAATCTAGATATTCTTTTACCTGCGGTTTGGTGTTCATATAACCGTCAATAACTTTTTGCCCGGTACCAGGTTCTGGTTTTTCTCCAGCGGCAATCTCAATTTTTCTCTCTAACAATGAGGGACTTGCACCATAAGGTATAGAGTTATGCGACAAAAGAGTCATATCTATATACTTATGTGTGTCACACTCAATAGCTATTACGTCATATGAAGGAATCAGTTCTTTCGAGACTACTTTAATTATAGCTACAGTTTCCCCTAAGAAGAAATGGTCTAAATAAGTTAATGACAACTTATGATCACCCTCTAAAGTTGTACACCAGCCTACCGTAGATGCTAAGACTGCTAAATCGGATAGTAGATCAACGTTGGGAGACTCAAAGCTTTGTTCTCCTTCCTTAAACAATTTGCGAATGATTTCACTTCTTATGGTTGGGTCACACACAAATAAATCGCAAGGAATTCTATACGACATGTTACTAAAGTTACTAATAATCTCATTCACGAAATAATCTACGTCGTGACTTACATTAACATCCTTTTTCCCGAATGGAATATTAAAGCTAAAAGAAAGAACGTCGGCACCTATGCTTAAATCTTCCACCTTTTCCCATTTCTCATAATGGTTGTCGCTACCATCACGTGAAATCCTCAGTTTATGGTCACTCTTAAATGTGGCTACCACACCATTACTAAAGCGTACCTTATAGCATTCTTGATCCTTTAACCTTACAACATTAAGTACTCTTGTGGCATCAAACGGAGATTTTAAATAGTCTCCTACTTGAATAGTATTAGCCTTAACGTATCCACCCTTAGATATGGAATAAATATAATTTTCTTCTCCAGAGCAGAAATTAGCGGTTTTGCCTATTGCATTACGTGTTTTACGCTTATCAAGTTTTTCCCGTGGAGTATTTAATACATATTTATTCTCTACGGCTGTCCAATGAACATCCTGTAGCGGATGTTTCAGGGTTCCATCTTTATTACGCACCAAGTCTGGGTCATTAGGATCTGTAAGCAATGCTGGGTCTTTCGCATCTTCTGTAAATTCCACTATGTCATCACAGTATGCTATACGCACTTGCTTAATACTCCCATCCGGCATTTTCTTGAACGCAAATTGAGGATCGGGGTCATTCAGCGTAGCAATCAATTTTTTGTCATTTGCTAAATATGCGATCGTGAATACCTCCGCTGTAGCGTAGTCAGCGTCAACAAAACAATAACCTTCTGGAGCTTTGAAACACCATCTTAAAGGTACAGGAACCAAATCCTTAATTGTTATATTCTCTTTTATGTTATAAGTACTTTTCAGAGAATCAACAATACTCCTAAAATTATCTTGGTCATAGTTTGAAGTGTCAGATATATCTTCTACATTAAGAAACTTTAAAACTTTCTTAAATCCATGATTAATATAGTCGGAAACGTCACTCGGAACATTTAATATATTGGGTTTAAACGACCGTGGTCTCATAATGTTCAGAATAATGCGTTAAATTATTCCCGGAATTTTTATCCAGCTATAAGTTATGATTTCCTTATAGTTCAGACTATATCATAATCCTATAAATAGGACCCCACCCATTTCCAGCTACTTAGCTGTACTCCCTCGCGGGATAGTCGTTGAACCTTCATCTATAAAAGATGCTTGGCTGCTGATTGGGATCCAATCGGAACCGTTCCAGCAATTAAGGTGGTTTGCTTCAGATCTCTCAATCTGAAGGAGCAGTGTTTTTATGGCATTGACCAATTTTTCTTGTGAGAATATTCGTTTATATCTCAATCTTAGTAGATAAAATCCATAAGTTATACAGAAATTATTCTTTATTGTATCGTGTGCTAAAGGGCTATCAAAATATTTCACTCCATTTTGTTTTCTATAATGCTGTACGCCATCGGCTTCTATAAAAAGTTTATGGCTAGGTATATAAAAGTCAAATGGTAATGGTAGCTTATCTTTGCACCTTTTATCTCTGTATTGTCTAAGGACCTCTAATGTGGGAAACGATTTATCTAAGATATAGTAAATACTATCTTCAAACAAACTGGTAGCTTTCGCTGTGGGATTTAGACCGGCCTTTTTAGCTAAATCTAATAATAATAAATTATTTCTTCTTAAAGTACCATATGCAATATGTAAATCCTTAAGTATTTTATTACTATTTACATATCCATTTTGTTTATAATAATTTATTATTAGATTTTCTAATTCCTCTTTATCCCACTTTTGATCACAAACCTGATTTTGAACATATACACCCTGACAAAATCTTGAGCATAATTTTGCATGAGGCCTTGCTTCCGTCGGAAAAAACTTTTTTCCACATACAATACAAGTATTATATGTCTTCAAAAGCCTATCCTTAGGATTCCTGTGTTTTTCGCAGTATTTAGTACTGGATTTTTTAGTCATAGGAATTGGTTCTCCGCAATATAAGCAAAAAATAGGATGTTTCTGTTTAAATCGTTGTTGCTTTGAATCTAGTAAAATTTGTTTCTTTCTGCAATTAATAGAACAGTAACGTGCGTTATGAAAATTGCTAACAAATTCTTTCCCACAATGGCGACAAGTATGATGGAATATTTTCATACTTGTATTTTATCTACTAACTAATTCATTGAGTCAATACAAATCATCTACTCGACTCGGTCATAACGAAGTTGGAATGCAGCCTTCCATCGGAAGTTAAATACTTCTGCAATCCCCCATCTTCCCCCTTCAAGAAACTTTTTGTAACTTGGTTTATAGCATTTAGTTGCAATAAATGCAAACATAAGTCATCCCCTTTATCAGAAAATATCTTTAACGTATCTTTATCCACCGCAGGAGAATATTTCTTTTGTTTAGCCGGTGGCATTTTTAAGACTCTCTCCCAGGGAATGGCATTTCCTTCTTGGGGTTTCGTGGTCTTAATCGGCGTGTACTTTTTTATGTCGAACAGCCAACGCTTTTTATGATCCGCAGAATTAGGATTAAAAGAATCTATTGTGTAATAATGCTCGAGATAAGGTAAGATAGGTAAGGCATTGCGTCTATACAAGCGTTTCAAAAGATTAAATATATCTTCCAAACTTCTACCTTCTTCAAAATATCTTTGTATTTCTGCAATATTAGCGATAGGGGTTTCTTGAGCTATTTTAGAGACCTCAGTATAAAATAAGTCATGCGCCTCTTTTTTAATCATCATCATGAATAGCTTCTGCATTATAAGACCTGCAGCGAGATAAGCTATTCTAGCTTTATTAGCATCCTCGGCGCAGAATGGTACCCCCGCTATAGACATAGAAGTAAATCCATCAATCACAAACGGCAATTTTATATTCATAAAATAATCATAAGTGCCATCCCTGATTAGCATGTCTTTTATAATTGGATATAATCTAAAGGTTACATCTGCGTCAGAACATCCATAAGGAAACAAGATATTCAATGGAATTTGACCATATCCTTGTTCCTCGTCAAAAGACACCCCTTTATTTGATTTCTTCCAAAGAATCAGCTCAATGTCATATCTACCTTTATCTGTATACTTTGCTGCCAGTTTCTCCAATTTTTGATCTGCATATTCGTCTACGGTTTGTATGCCGAACATTGTATCAAAAATAAACTTTCCATTATACACTTCTAAACCTAAATGTGTAAGCATCCACTGTGCATCAGCCGCACCATTATGCCCTATATAATGAATATCAGGAGAATTAAAGAAACTCTGTAAAAGTTCACAGACCTGTTCCTTGGTAGCGTCAAACACCCATTCTCCTTGCTCATTATTGAGATTAATATATGCAGCCTTACCTGGAGCCCAAGCAAATTGGATTGATCTAAGATACCCATCCACAAAGCACTGCTTGCCCCATTCGCAGTCCACACTGAATAATTTATAATTATTGGATTTAAAGTACTCTATTAACTTCTTAAGGTGATCAAATGTTGACACACATTGGTAGTCGCAAGGTATCTGTTGTATCGTTGTTCCTTGGAGAAAGTGATCATAAAAATTTGCTAAGATACGAATATCTTGATTAAGTTTATCATACAACTCAGGCTTATAATAAGCTTTATAGATACTACTAATTACAAAAACATGTGCGTTGTACTTCTCACTAAAAAACCAGGCTTCTTCAAGTTTAGACACACTTATTTTATAATTTAAAATAAAATCACAAGCTTCTGCACCGACACAAACGATTATCTTTGGATTACAATACTGCATCTCCTCCTCAAGGAGAGGTAGGCAATAATTTATATCTTTTTTAATACCCTTTAAAACAGACTGATTTAACCCATACTTCACCACAGAAGTAAAATAACAGTCGTCCAAGTCAATGCCGTTCTGAAGACATAAAGACCTAAACATTTCCCCTGCTCCAGATTTTAAATGCATGGGGGCAGAATATCTTGAGTCAATATCTTCCTTCAAAGGCGCAGGAACTAAAAACATTATATCTGCACCAAGTCTGCCAACACCATTAAGAAATACTACATTATCATTTTCAGGAGAAGTATCATCTTTTATTCTTTTAAGTGATAGATCACCACAAAAGTCCGATAAGCTTGGACAAGGTAACTCCATGTTTACCTTAGGAAAATTAATTTCAGTTTCTTTCATAATATCCCTTTCAAAAAGTAAAAGGAGATAGCACTCTGGCTATCTCCTTTTTGTGAATTTATCCACAAGCGGACCATCCGCAGCTATAACATTTTTTACAACCCTCTTCTCGCAGGACTTTACCCCCACAGACGGGACAGGTCTCTCCTAAGTCCAACTTACCAGCGCATTGTAACAACACCTTATTTATAGCTTTTACAATTGATGTGAAATCTCCTTCGGTTTTAGATAGCTGATGTATAATTTCTTTTAATGATACACCAGATTGAAGATTCAAAGCTACCAGTCTTGCCAAGGCTGTAAGCGTTGCCTTATCCGAGGACTCATTTGTTTTAACGATTTTGTAATGGAATTTGCCGTCCTTAGAAGTAAACTCAAATGTAGCTTTAGCTATTTTTCTTAATGTTCCATCCTTGACGTGTTTAGGTATAATCCTGCGGCGTTCAATCCACTCTCCTTCGTCATCAAATATATTATCCTCATTTATATCTATAAACATCTCAAAGGGACAATCTTCAAGAAAACTTACTATAAAGTAGTAAGAGACTCCTTTGACTGTTCTAAAGAATACCCTACAAGGCAAAACGTCTGGACGTTTATCAGCAGTTATTGTTGGGTGGATAATAGAAGTAGAAGTTGGATTTACGTCTTCTTTAGCATCTGTGGATTGTAAAACAGCACTCATAGAACCCTCACGATAAGTCGTAACTCCTTTGATTACTCCGCTATTATATGCGTCTAAATAAACGTTCTTAAACTGTTCATAAGGGTAGTCCTTACCAACATTTATCGTTTTACTTACAGCGGAATCCAAATGTGCAGATACGAGTTTCAGAATTTCCAGATGAGATTCAACAGGCAATTGCATAGCTGTTGTGAAAACTTCCTGTGGATATTCTAAATTATGATCCTTAATCCATTGATAGGCATAATCTCTTATGAGCACCTTCTTACAAAGACCTCTATCCTTATGTATCTGATACTCTACTCCATCTTCTCCTGTATAAGTTAGATACGTGAAGTCAGCATATTTAGCTTCTTTAAAGTACGCATTAGGTTTAAAGTCTCCTTCCCAGAATCTAGGGCATTTATCTCTTAGAAAATCTGGAATATTAGGCATTCCTACGATACGGTAGTACTCTAGCTGAAATACGGGTTCTACACCTCCTGAAATATTATTTGCCAAACAACCAGTATTTCCCGTGGGCTGTATAGAGAAAAGTGCAGAGTTTCGCACACCCACAACTGACAAATCTTTTAAAAGGGGGTCGAGAGCATCTTTCGGAAGACTACGGAAAGTATATCTCATTCTTTCTGCATGCTTCGCTGGATCACAATGTAAAAACGCACCTTTCTCCTGAGCTAGTAGCATACTGAATGCTATTGCAGTCAAATTGTACCTATCTAATACCTTGGATAGGAAATCCTTAGCCTCTTGGGAATCATACTTATACCCAAGCATCATTAGGACTGACCCAATTCCGGTTAGGCCTAATCCTATCCTCCTATAAGTCCTAGCCATATACTCATATTCCTCAAGAGGAAGATTTGCTATGTCTAAGACATTATCTAAGAACCTAACACATACGGGTATTATATAAGTGAATTCTTTAAAATCGAATTCAGCAATTTTTAATTCAGGATTATATTTAACAAATGCAGTTAGATTGATGGATCCTAAATTGCAAGATCCTCCGGCGTATAAAATTTGTTCGCCACATGGATTTGAAGCCCTAAGATACAGTTCATCAATATAGTTAGCGCAATGGGTCTCATTTGCCCTATCCAAAAACAGTACCCCTGGCTCTGACCTATTGCTAGTTGACTGCATTAGTGTCTCCCACAAGTCAGTAACCTTAGTAGTCTTATACACTTTCACAGGATAACCTTTAGACTCCCACTTCTTAAGATTTCCATCCCATTCTTTCTTATAGCTTTCAAACTCAGTATCTGGAAATCTAAGCTGCCATACATTTGCTTCGTCTATTTCAGATTGAGGAGCATTACTAACAATTAAAGATTTAACTTTAATAAGCCTATCCATAAACTCATTTGAAACATTTACGGACATATTCATTTTTGTTAAATGAAACGGCTTTTGTTTAGCTGTTATAAACTCGTATATATCTGGATGCCAAATGTCTAGTATAGACATCATAGCCCCTTTACGAATTTTCTTTTTCTCTGTCTTTCCCTTGGAATCTTCAAACTCTATTTGATAATCTCCTGGTCCCTCTGTAATGACCTCTGAAGTCTTATCAAATATTTCCATATACTTTATAGCTCCTGGAGTTCGAGCTCCAATGCCTTTAATAAAAGATCCTCTAGGTCTTATAAAGCTAAAGTTTAAACCCCAGCCTCCTTCAGATTTTAATGTAAGCATTTGCTTACGTAACACTTCTGTTATTCCATCAATGGAGTCAATGTCGTAAGACGGCAAAGGGGACACAAAGCAATTTGTCAGTGAAGCTCCTTTTAGACCACTTCCAGCATTTGCCAATATGCGTCCCCCTGGGATAAACTTAAAGTTTTGTAATATATCATAAAATTTATCTACATAAATATCATATAATTCACAAGGCTCCACTGAGGCAACAGCCTTTGCTACTCGTTTCCAAGTGTCTTCTATACAAGTTTCTCCTGGAAGCTTATACGTAACCTCCCATATCTGCTTAGAAAAATCGTTTGTAAAAACATTTTCGTCTGTGCTTACTGAATCAATATATTTACTCATAGTGTTGTGTAGAATCCTCAAATTAAATTAAATGTCAATACAATTCATACCTTCTTTTCAGGTCTAAAATAACGTTTTGATCCATTATTTCTCCTAAGTCTTTATAGGCTAGTGGATAATCTAATTCATCAACAGAAATACCTCCTAACATAGAAATACTTCTACGAAGTTTCGAAGCCGTGGAGTTTCCAACTGTATCGTGATCCACAGCCAAAATAATCCTATCAAACATACCGTTACTAATTAGTTTTAACTGTCCTACGGATAGAGAACCCCCCAAGTATGCACAGAAGGGAGGTCCCATACGAGCCGCGTCCATTACCCCCTCGCACAAACCTATCACTCTAGAACCGGGAGTTCTCTCAAGATTAAACTCTCTTGCTGCGTCAAATCCCATCAAGACATTCCCTGCCTTAGAACCTGGAGATAAATAATATTTTTTCTTGGCTATAGACGGATACACTCCTTCTATAGGTATAAACTTACCTTGAGAATCCTTTTCAGCCACTTTATAATACCCACTAATCCTTCCGTAGGGGTCGTCTACGAAATGAGCATAGAGTAATTTATCGTTTCCCACTTGTCTATCAAGTACCCTCGCCTGCCACAGCTTTGGTTTACCTAACTGCAGAGCGGTGAAAATTAAACAACCCTGGGGCGTAAAAAACTTAAAGGGGTCCACAACATAATTCGTGGTATCCTTTCCTAATTTTAGGTGTTTTAATTGAGGATTTTCCTTGACGCAAAAAGAAGTATTAAACTGCTTTACTAAGGAAGTCATATCTGTAAAGCCTCTGTCGTTCAGATATGCAACAGCCGGATGGTTTACTGGAAGTGCGTCTACTGGTATCAACTCCCCTGGGGATACCCAGGTGCTTTCCGAAGGTGAAGTGTCGCCAAACACCATAGCTGCAGATAATATGTCTTTGTTTTTGTAATTTTTGAGAAAAGGCTCCGGGTCCCAACTCAAATACCACTTATATGATCTGTCACGGTGTCTCACTTCGATCGGTCTCATTTCCAATAAGTCTTTTATATTATAAAACTTATTTGTCTTTACACATCGCGCCGCATGGTTGTGCCCTTCTGCTGCAAACTTCGATAAATTTATGTATAAATGTTTGGAAGATAATTCCTTAGGCCCATCTTCCTGAAGTAATTCCGGATCTGGTATCGATAGTTCCACATGGTTACTGTCTATTACATGAAGTTTTCCGGTGTAATGGATCATTAAAAGTCTAGTAAGCAATCTTTGTATTTGCTGACTCAACTTGAAGTTTACTGCATTACAGGTTCTTTCTAGAGAGGACAGGTCTATTTTTAGCATCCTGTCATTAAGGATAAATGTTTTTGAAGATGTCATAGCTTCTATGCTTTCTGGTTATGTTTATTATTGGGTTGAGTTCACAAGCACGTAGTTTGCATATAGCGTTCTTTCTTTTAAGCTTTAAATTGGATTATTTCTAAAAAACCCTTTGCCTATGATGGAATCGTTTTACGATTCCATCATAGGCTAGTAGTTTCTTTTAGATTATATAAAGAATATTCGATTTCTATTTATTACCTAAATATAATTTTGAGCCTTTTCCTAGAGCTGTTTTATTCTCAAAATTATATTTCTAAGTAAGCTGTCAAGGTTCAGGCTTGATAGCTTACTTAGCTTTAAGACACAAGCAAGCTTGTGTCTTAAAAGCATACCATTGGCAAGTACTTTATGGTGCCGTCAGGCTTAATATATAAGAGCCAGCAATGCGCTGTGTAGACTAGGATTAGGATATATCTTTACCACTTATCCTCCCCCCAGCAGTCTCTCAAGACCTTAGGTGCGTCTTTTATCCGCAAGCCCCCTGTGAATCTCCAAGGTTTTGCTTTGCTAACACCCGGGACTATTCGGCTCAAGACGCAGCTTAATATGGACTCAGCAAACCAATCTTCCACATTAACATTCTCGCTCAGTTTTTTCTTTAGTTTCCGGATTTTTCCTCAGATAACTTTTATCTTCCTGTTTTTTCTATATTATGAGTAATGTAATATAAAGAAAAGATCATAGCAATAAGCCTGATAACACACCAAAAAAAAAGCATTTTTTTACTCAAGCAGAACGTTTCTTTTAGATTATATAAAGAATATTCGATATAGACATTACTTCGGCAAATGGTATACGTTCGGCATTATGCCTTCCTGAATATCCCTCAAAAATTTCATAAATTCATAATTTTAGCTTACTGTTTTCCTAAGGAATTTTTTTATATTTATACGCATTAGACATTTACGTATATTCAAATTTTTTATTAAAAATTCTTGACGTATTTAAAACTATTGGTCACTATCGGAGTAATTAATTTAAACAACAACACCCTCATGAACAATAATACCATCCAGCAAATTGAATTTGATTACTCCCTATGGGATGAAGAATTACCCTATGAATACGTAGGAGAAGATGAGCATGATAAAGTCTTGGCGGATCTCTGCAAACTTCTCAGGACACCCCATGACCGTGAGCTTCATCTGCAAGTAACTTCAGATTACGACATACGTTGTGCAAATCTATTGCCTCACAGACATCAGGTACCTAAAGGCTTTAAGTATTCCAAGCCATATAACTATTCTGAAGAAGGCAGAAAACGAAAGGTTTATCTGATGCAACAAATCAATCTTAAAAAGGCTGAGATGAGAAAGGCTGAAGCGCTTGCTAAACAACAACTTAGCAATTCGATCGAAGGAGGGAATTCCGAAGGAAACACAACTCAAGAGGATTCTCAAGACGCGACCACGAGCAACCAAGGCTGGATTACCTCAGAGGGTCGCATTCACTTGCCTAAAAAGGGCATTCCTTCCATCAAGTTTCCCCAAGTCTATCTTCCCAAGTATAAAACTTACAGTAAATCCTATAACCGTATAACTATTGCAGATACACACTCATTGTATTTTAGAGAGGTAAAAGCGGATATTGTACCCTGGGATAATGAAGTGCTACAATTAAAATTTATATTTGAATCTGTTGAAAGGGACGGACTTAAATTCTCTAATACCATCCTGATTAGACCCAAATGGTCTGCTGCTGAACGCGCTGAAGACAATTCTCTTAAATTCTTTGAGCAATATCTTAAGAACCTGATACCCGCCTTAGGGGGCAGGCTACGTAAAACGACTTATCAAAAAATGATGTTTGAATGGACAAAGATAATGTTTGATGTCCCGGATTTTATGGAATACGACAGAACCAATTTAAGACTGATAACCCCCGGGGTTTCAAGCCGCAAGTATTCCTCCTGGAAACACAATATGGAGCGCATTCAGTCGTATTTTACTAAGTATTATAACCGTAAGGTCACTACAATACTACGCTATGATTTCCTTAACCCAAAGCATCACACAGTATACTTAGTACCTCACAGGTTTTTTAAGACCCGCACCAAACGTAGCGATCTACTTCCTGATATAAAACAAGCAATCGATAAAAGTATTAGTATATTTCAAGATCGCTACAATACTATATCCAAGATTGCATTGGATTCCGGGGAAGCTATGGAGAAAGTATATCCAATGGTAGGTCCGGGATTTTGGGGAAAAATTGATAAAACGAAGTATGAAATAGATTTACCTAAGGCGATTCAAGATCTAGAAACGCTAAAGAAAAAATTGAAATCTATGGGCATTAGGCAAGTATTTCGTCCTAGACTGGACTATATAATGAAGTCTGGGGCTAAAGTATATGGCATTATAGATAATCCTAAAACTTTAGAGGAAGAATTTTGTAACGACATGCGCAGAATATGGTATGCTGAAGATTTAAACACAAAGGAAGAGCTTACTCCACAAGTCCCACAATGGCACATACAGCGCTTGTTGTCTCAGCTATGCCGACACAAGAAATATAAGGATTTACCCATGGAAAGAAAGATTTATCTTACAGGACTGCTTAGACATGAAAATGATAAAATTTTTCATAATGACGTTGTTAAGGATCTGGAAGAGTTGCAGATTTATGAAAACAGAGAAAAGCTTTCCGAAACTTTAGCGGACTTTGTATTTCAGCAAAGATTTTATTTTATGCCAAAAGGACCTGTAGGTAGGAACTCCAAAAAGTTCGGAAATAGAGATAGATGTGCAATATACGATTTAGCAATAAAACCTTTATTATATAAGCTCGCAAAAGGCGTGATTGAAGGTTCTTGCAAAATTAATACATTTGTAGTTAATATTTTGGCTAAGGCAAAAAAATCTATCCAATCCTTATTCGGATACGGTAAGTTTTTTAAACAGTACCTTAATTACAAAAGAGGGGGTCTCACGTTTGCCCAATATGATAAATTAGCGGACAAATGGCAACAAGATAACGCTTACGTTTCAAACAACTTATGGATTCCCATCGTGGAGGAAGCTTATTTATCCTTGCACGATGGGAAGTCCCAGAAATAATTTATACACTTATATTACGTACGTTTAATATTTAGGCTATCCATTGAAGCTAATTCCACCTTTGTCATTACATTGGACATGGGACTCGCTTGCTCTTTCTCCACAAATCTTTGATACGCAAAATCCCTTATTACAGGATAGTGGTATGGAGGGGATAGTCTATTTTTCCAAAAGTTAAACGTTTGTTGAGACTTGTATGACGCCTGAATCTGATTAGACACTCTTGTTTTTGGATTTTCCAATCTGGAAATTCCCAAAGCCCAAGAAGCATCTTGGTCTAGCGTTTTACAGTCTGCTAGTTCCGTGATAGTAATCATTGCTATATTTTCAGCTTGTTTCGGATTTACTTGAGCCATAACTACACCAGCAAGATGTTTTTGCTTCATAACCTTACAAATATACTTCATAGTATAGTCGTAATATTCGTTTTTCTTTGCTTTTTCTTCTGGTGGCTTTTCAATGCCGCCACCAATCCAGTCAATAATTACAACATCAAGCCCGCCATTTAACTCTATAAAGCTATCTATAGCGTGTTCCAAACTGCTAGTTATTTTGTTTCCCTTTAAGCCCCAGTTTTCAAAATATAAATATGGCTTAACCAGCTGAGTGAATTCTTTTATTTCAGATATTTGTTGTTTAGACAACTTGTTATTATTAATGGCATGACGTATTCCGTCATTGATTAAATCAAACGGAATATTTGTACTTAGACTCACACATCTGGGAACAAGATTCACCGCATGCTGCTCTGTAGATATAAATAATACCTTAAAGGCATTTAATGCGAGTCCAACAGCTAGCTGACATGCAAACACAGTCTTACCCCCAGAGGGTAGCGACGCTACAATACCGGTTTCTCCCTTTTTCAATCCACCAGCCAACACCCTTGTAAATATAGGCAGTGTAGCCACCGGCATGCGATACCCCCCATTATCGGTATCCTCAAAGTCCACAGCATCCTCAAAGGACATGCAGGTGGAGTCTTCAACGGATAAACCATCAGTTGCAGATTTAATCTTTGTAATTAACTCTTCTGCGGTTATCTTAGAATTGTAGGTATTTGTTGTTATTTGAGCTACACGCCTTAATTCTAACCAAAAAGCTAATCCAGATTTGGCAAAGCTAAAAATAACTTCCTTATTATCCAAAGAATCTGAAATAAGTTTTCTTATATCAGACAAACTTTCTTCCGCAAATTTTACGTCTTCTATACTAAGCTTGCCTAAGTACATCTGGTCCCTCAAAAGACCCATTACAAAATTAAGATCTACACCTGTGTCAGTTCTAGATTCATTTTCTGCTACTTCTGAACTTTTATCTCCTAGGGCGTTATAGAACACAACAATACCATCGTAAATATTATTATGAATACTCTTACTAAAATCTTCATATGCTCTATATGTCCCAATTTTTGCATTAACTCGGTCTTTACAATATACTCTCCAAAAATCATAACTTAAAACCATCGCCGCAAGAAGGTATTGTTCAAACAATCTTGTATTGCTTCTAATCAAACTTTTAATAGCAGGATTGTCCGTGACGGCGATGTCTCTGGAAGACTCGTTCGTTGGCTGTTGTGTTGGGGATTCTATATCCATGAAAAATCTAATAATCCTTTCTTTTCTGCAATAGCCGTTGCCAGACCTTTAATATTTGCAAGATCCTTTTTGGCGTCATCTAAATATTTAGACCTAACTATATCATCCTCTGGGGATAAGGATAGTCTAAGCCAAGCAGGAATTTGAAATCCTCCCAGTCTTAAGACCGTAATATGAGAACCTCCTGGATGTGATTTTAGAAAATTTCTAATTATCTCCACGGCTTTTTTATATTCCTGGTCCACATATTGTTCCGCAGAAATTTGTGTCTGCTTCCCTACGGTCTCTTGATATTGCTGTATTCTACGTTCAATTTTTGAGTTTATGAGCGTTGCAGGAAAAATGGTTATGCCTCTTTTCCCCCAAGTGTCAAACACAAAATCAATATAAAATTTTTCAGTTACATCTAGCTGTTGACATTTTTCGGAAATTTTTTGCCAGATGTCTACCTTGTCATATTTAGGCATTAACTTATAGAACGGGTTACGCTCCTTTTGGCGCATAATAAAATATTCTCTAATATCTTCAATTCTTACTGGCATAAGCATCTCCTTTAAGTAATAGCTAAAAAAAATATGAATAAAGTGAAGTAAAAATAAACGATTCAAGGAGTCCCATTTGTATGGGACTTTTAAACCTTGAATCAAATTATTTTTTTTCGGCAGTTGTAAATACAGGAAGCCGCCGCAGGGAGAAAGGAGGAAGCCCTGCGACGGCTCGAGTAGTTAACAATCATTTTACCAATTATCCAGTTGCCCAGATTTTAGCCTTGCGAGATTCCCCGTGTGGCTTAGCCTCTTGGTGGCGGCTGAATGGCTTAAACTTATAAAATTTAATTAAATATTAATGTACATAACTTCATCTTAATGTCCAGAAAAAAACATATTTTGTTAGTAAAAGTAAAGCCAGAGATTGTCTGCACCCTATCAACCAGGTGTAAATTACTACCTGTGAGGGATTCGGCGTAGTATTTTCTTATTGCACCACACTCTTTCAGTGGCCTACCTTAGCGATAAGGCGTATACTCATACTTTTTGACTGACCGTGACAATCTACGGAAAGGTTGCTACCCTTTATTTGACGCCTCTGGCAAAATTTACTCCGAGAGAAGGGCTTGAACCTTCGACCAAGTGATTAACAGTCACCTGCTCTACCACTGAGCTATCTCGGATTTATGTTAAGATTCTACAAGAAACACATCTCCTATTGGAGTACTCAAGACATGCAATCCTTCTTTGTCAAGAAAATCTGAGTTTACCCCAAAGTAAAAGCTTTCGCCTTTGTGTTTTACCTTAAAAATATCTATGTCAATAATATCTCCAGAGTCATCCAAACCTAATGTATCTTTATAATAAGCTTTAAGTAATGGACTTTTGAACATTTCGGATTTGGTGACTATTGGGGAAACTAAACTAGATACATTAAGCTTGTTGACCGAGGCTTGTTGGCAACATTGCGTTGCCAGTGCAGCCTGAGTCTTTCTCTTTATCTGTTTTAAAATTTTTAGTTTGTTGTCCACTTTATTAAACTTTTATGTAAATAAATTGAACAAATTAAAAACTAAAAATCAATACATTTTTAAACATTTTTCAGTTTTAGCTGAAAAATATCTGCAGTGCATATTCTAGCTGGCATTACCAAATACCTTGGGTGCATTATCATCATATAATGTTCTCCACTTGCAGTTTTGATCATAACTATATCATACCCACAATAGAGATCTTCGATTTTACTCGGACATTTAGGCATAAACCTAACCACATTAGTATAATCAGGTATACACTTTGAACGTACGGCTTCGTCTAACAGTGCAAATAAAAGGTTATCTTGCACTTTAATCCCCTCTTCAAAACTTTCTACTTTTATGATACTCTTGCGGGAACTAGTCACTGTGGTATAATCTACAAAGTTTAAACCTGAGGGATTTGATATTTCTATACGAGTCCTTTGGTTGTACTCATTTGTTACTAAGTTATTACTATTAAAATAATTCTCTAGAGTGTCATTTATAAATGGTATTTTAGTACAAGCATTTATGTGGTCTAGATCCTTATCTTCATATGGTTTAACGATCCTAGATAAAGCTTTAGCTATAATAAGCTTTATAGTGTCATCTAATTGATCACCGTAGGTTTCTTTAATTCCTATTTTTATTCCATAAAGGAACTCGAGCGCACTTAGCAGCATATCGCTTGTGAACACAGTACACAAAGAGGTAGACTCCACAATGCGTGAAATCGAGTTTTCTTTAAGATAGATTTCCGAGTTAAATACTCCCCCGTTCGCGTAACGACCTTCGTCCAAATAAGCCCTCGTTTGATCCAGTTCTTTTGTATCACTCCTAAATATAATTTGGAACAATGCATTACTAAGATCTATAACAGAATACTTTCCGAGTACTGGAGTGAATGTTTTAATGGAGTCACCCCAAGTATCTTTTACATTGGCGGATTCCGCATTATTTATATACAACCCCACGATACCCAATATATTGCTGTCATATATTGCCTGCTGTACAGCACTTTCATAGTTGCCAAGGCACACTCTATAGTTGCATCCTGCAGCGCTATGTACTGAAGCTTTATGTGCATAGACACTTGGACGCGCTGATCCCAGATATGTGATTGTATTCACATTTATTGGATCAAAAATCTGATCGACAATGTCGTCTACATGATCATTGAGTGTATTAGCATTTTTGCTATCATCAATTATCTTTAGAACTTCGTATCTTTTAGGGCTTTTAGAATAAAGAGATATACCCGTGGAAGAGCTTACTTTACCTCTGCCAAAGTCTACTGGAATATACAATCCAAGTACTCCAAGTTCATATTGTAAACCCGTCCTAGGATCTGTAATAGGATTTGGTTGGAAGGATACTTCAATACCGTCCTTGCACAGAATTACTTCTATAATTTTTTTATTTTTTCTCAGATTATTAATCTGAGTAATTATATTATCGCAAGTGGAGATGTCTTGTTCCTTTGTGAAGTCTAGATCCTTACATTCCAGTAACTTTTTGTTTAGCTTCTCAATTTCTTTTAGCTTTTCATTTCTTGCTTTTATTAAGCTGTTACTGTCGATAAAGCTATCTAGAAAACGTTTCCAATATACGTGGAAGCAATTAGTTTTAGTTATATAATTGATGAGTGCCTGCGTTGTAACACCTTTTAAGTGTACTATATCGTTGAGGCACAACATTGTAGAGTTATAATCCTCATCGTATTCTATTAGATCTCCTAAATCCATGCTAAGGTCACCTCTGATCTTAGACACCCAGTCCATATACATATGGGGATGCTTAAATGCATTTCTTATAACTACTTTACTTATATTGTTTTGAAATATATAAGGTTCTAGTCTGTTACTAAGATACTTAATCTGCTGTACTTTTTGATCATTAGTAGTGGTGCTATCAACAAGTATTTCGGATAAAGCAATTTGGAAATTAAGATCTCTAAATTCTGTCGTGTCCATATTGCTGACTGTCACGGGTAACGATAACTGTGCCGCTACTGGATTGAAAATTCCGTAGATAGCCTCCATGTTTTGCGACAACAACAATAGGTCACTATAGTAGAACATTTCGAACTTGTCCGACATTGGTGTTATATCTACAAAGTCAAACGTATTTGAGTATCCAATGTCTAACTTTGGGTATATACGCCTCCAATTATATGCCTGTGTATAAGGTCTCATATCAACAAGTTCAGCCTTATCCGGAATTAATCCCATTAACATGCTTTGGTGACACTCTTTTCTGTCTCTTGTATCTGGGACGGACATTGTTGGACCGTTATAGAAACAATCTTTCAGGTATTCTGTCAACTTACCTCCAGTGTGTTCTTCTATGGAATTCTCCATTACCACATTAAATACTTGTGCTAGATTCCTTGAGGAAGAACATTTATCTCGTTGTATTGTGTAGATACCCGGAATCCCTTTCCACCTAAAAACTTTATGCCCGTTTTCTACACGGTTGTGGAAAGGTAGCACTTTGTAGGCCACGGGTAGTGACGCAACTGTTAGTATTTGGGTAACACTTTTTACCCTGAACGCTTTCATATCCAAATATATATTATCTGGAATGTAAACTTTCAGATTTGTATGAGGTAACACTTCCGTGGGAAAATCTGAAATAGTATTTTTCCATTCTGCTACCGTTTTATCTTTATTTACCGCATAATCATAAGTTATAAAGTTGAGGGATATAGCCTTGTATTGAGCTTCTTTATTTTTTGCATACTCATGAAACGCGTCTAACAGTTCGTTTAAATAGTCTAAGTTTTTTATCAACTGTAGATACGATGTAATGTAAAAATAACCTTTATCTAGCTCTAATGCTATATCTTTTATAAGTTCGGAAAAATCCAACAATCCCTCCAAAGTAAGCCTACTAGGAAGATAGAGGTTATTGTACAATTTATCTCCAAAGTCAACCCCACGCATTAGGAGTTGGCAAAGATATGCATTGACATTTCTTGCTTCATCAGTAGTCCTCTTATTCTTTAAGAACTGTATATCTTGAAAGAATACCAAATGCCTACTTAAATTTTTTCTAAGGAGAGCATATTTTCTACTTGTTTTAACTTGGTCTATTAGATCATCGAATAGCGTTTTAATGATATAACTTTTTGATTCATTAAATCCCTTCAGTTTTTCATTTATTTTATTTATTTGTGTCGTATCACTTGCCGATAAATACTGTTTTAGTATTTTAAGATAATAAGAGGGTTCCACAAATGGTATAAAAATTCTTTCATCTCTGGAATTAAAAAATAAAATTGTGTCAGTCTTGGACTTTGGCCATATCTTTACACATCCAAATGGGAAGCACTCGTTGTGACTTGATGGGTCAAACGTACCACTGCATCCTGTAATGTTAAACTTATCTACATCTTCCGTATACCCAGAAAACCGTTCCACTTCATTAAATAGTGGACGCAGTACTTTGTACCTATCTAACAGAGAATCACTATCTCCAAATATATCATCTATAAATTTGCCTATTACAGGAAAAATACAGTATGGATTATTATAATTAAAAAATAGGTCCGTCTCTTTTCTAGATAGAGATGGTTCATTCCACACGTCTAAAAGCTTCTTTTCATCTATCTCCAATAAACCCGACTTAGTATTAAGCTCAAGTTGGGATACTTCGGTATCTTCTATTTGTGTGGAGTCTACGTTAAACATTGCGTAGATTCCCATTAGCCAATTAAATGAGTCTTTTTTCGGAATAGTTTTCAAGTATTCCACAGTAGCCATCGGCACCTCCATGAGAATACGGTGCCTGTAAGGAATGGAATAGCTAAACTGTTTCTTAAGTTTTATATTACGCTTTTTCTTATTAAAAATATCATCAATTGTCATCGTAATTTATCTTCCTTTCTAAATTAAAAAAGGGAGCTATAGATTTTCTATAGCTCCCCGACACGGTTAAAATTTCTTACAGACTAGTTACCTTTAGACTGAGTGGCAATCTGAATGAAGTCGCCATCATTCGGAATTACGAATGCGGCGTCTCCAGAGATATTATCCCCAGCACCATTCAGGCGAACGTCCCACATACCGCTTTCTACGTCTATGCGAACATCCGGGAAATTGTCCAGGATCATCTTTACACTCCAGTTAGACGGTACAGTTACTTCTCTGAGCTGGGACTGGAACGGAACTACCGTGACCGTTTTTGTTGCAGCTGGTGTTTCAGCTTCATCTTCTGCCGTGACACGGTTGGTTTCTTCTTCTTGAGGTTCTTCTACCTGTGTTTCTTCTTCGACTGTGTTGATATAGTTTATCACATCTTCCTTCAAAGAGCTGAAGGAACCCCAGTACTGGTACATATCACCTTCAGATATTATCTTATTCCTTCCGCGAATAATGCGGTCCCTTATGAGTTTTGCAACATTGTAGTTGATGGATTCTGCGATGGTTTCGATGATTTCTTGCTTTGTCATATTGTTTATTCCTTTTTTATTGTTGATTAGTTGTTGATTGGTTGTTGATTGTTTAATGATTGGTTATTATTAATTAGTGTTTTTACTATACCCTATACATAAAGTTAAAGTTAGGGCAAACAGAAAATAAAAGTTCAAACTCTGGGAAAATTTTTACCTTTTCTTCAGTCTGATCTTTTTGTGACACAGTCCATTTAATAAACTGCCATACAGCCATGGAAGCTACCATAGAAGAAGAAGCTCCCATCATTAGTTTAGTTCCACATTCACTGGTCTCAGCTTGGTCATCCGAGTACAGCGTCTTTTCCCAACGTGTTTGTCCGACTATGTCAGTAGGATTAAATGTATATACCCTACCTTGTGTTGCGGACAAGCGTGTCTCAACACATATTTTTGTTAACGAATATTTTAAGCAGTTTTCGTAGATCTCCTTTCTTGATGCCATTGTGTCGGTTAATAGAAATACAACATCCCCTAAAGCACCTGTGGAGCTATCCACAAATTCTTTATGTGTTATAATGTCTATATCCGTTATTGATTTGATAAGTTGTTTTAGTGCTTCAACTTTTGGTTTCCCAACGTCTCCAACACCATACAACTGATTGGGAAGATTGTGGCTTTCCACCTCGTCGTTATCCCACACATGGATATTTTTTATACCCATTTTTGCTAACTGTAAAACGACATAGGAGCCAGTGGCGCCAGCTCCTATAACGTCTATACGCAAATTTTTACTATTGAATTGGTGTGGGTCAAGGAAGTGTGCTTGCCTTTCAAAATCAATTTGTTCAAAATTCATTGTTATTTGAAAAACTCCTTATTTGTTAATTTACCTATTTCTCTAGACTCTTCAGGTTGCTTTAGTATAACTCCTTCGTCATAATTCGGTTTTTGATAATCTTTGTCTAGTGCGTTATCGAAAGGATGACCCCAGTGATTGCAATTACGGGATTCATCAAACTTGTCCATATATGAAGGAGTATTCCAACCCCCAATACTATAGTAACTTGTCTTGGGTTTTATCTCGGACACTTTAGTCCTTATATCCTCAAGAATTCCCATAATAGTTTCATCTGGAAGATTCCATTTTGTTTGAACCTCAAGATCTTCGTAAGCGATTCCATGCTCAAAATCATAGAAATCTACTCTTATGTCTCCTCGTTTATTAAATATAGCCGCAATAAGATACGGTTTTGTTTTAAACGTTAGAGCATTACTTAAATCTTGTGCACTAGGGGACACTGTCATATCTACGTGAGAATGACCCCAGAAGTTTAAAGAGTTTAATCGTTGCTTCTTCTGAGCAGTTGTAAGCGTCTTATCTTGAATGATACTAGAAGTTAGTTCATTAAGACCTTCTGCCGACTGCTCAGTAGTTGTAGCACTACGCTCTTGCTTTGTAATAAATACATCCGTAATAACATATATCTCACTATTGGGGTTATGGGAAACACTTCCCATAAATCCAATTTCCATAGGCTCATGGTCAACAATAAACCTGATCTTTTCAAAAGCCTTAGAGTCAATGTAAACTTTTGGTATAAAAAACTTTTCTGTATCAAGAATTTTTATATTCATAGTATTACTTTCCAGTTGATCCAAACCCACCCAAATTACGCTCACTTTTACTGAGTTCCCCATTACGCTCAAACTCTACGTGCACAGTGGGTTCAAACTTTACCTGTGCAATACGGTCCCCCTTATGGTACGTCATTGGACGATTACTGATTATATATTCGTCTACTGCACGTTTAAAAATAGATTTCCATCTCTTACACAAACCTATAGCTCCAGAGTCATTTAGAGCTTGTGTTTTCGTTTTTTCGATTCCTATTTTCAATGCATTTATCATAGTAATCCCCGGTAATTTATAAAGCACTACACCCCATTCATTACGGTAGTCACTATCAATAGTTCCAGCCTTTACAGTTACCCTGGAACCAACAGGCATTGAACTGCGCTCTAGCAATCTCGCCCCATACCCAGCTGGGATTTCCGTATGAAGACCCGTTTTTGCTATTACAATTTCCCCAGGGAAGATTGTGACATCTTCCTCTAAGTATACATCAGCGCAATGGGCGCCTTTGGATTTATATTCGGGAGCTTTTGCAGCCCCAGTGTATTTTACAATAATTTTTGTATCCATTTATATATTATATGGTTAATGTTTCTGTTTTTTTAGAGTGAAAGCCCTAACTTTTCCTTACACACTTCATAAATTTCTTTTGTAATTTCAGTTACATCCAAAATTTTAAAGTAGTAAGAAGTTCCTTCTAAGTGAAAAAATCTATCACCATCCTCACTTTTCACAATATTCAAAGTTTCTCCCCAATCAAGTTGGTCGTTTAAGATTTCCCACACACCTGTATCAGGTTCTTCGATAAACTCTTCTAAGGTAACAGTAGGAGGACTAAACACCGAAGAGTCAAAGCAAATAACTTGCTTTCCTATAAAGACCAACTCACTTGTGTCTACTTTTTCGGAGTATTCACCAGATATTTCCTTTATAGCATGTGCATTAGCCATACTCATCTCGTTTGGCATTGCTTCAGGCTCTTCTTCGTAGTAAGAGTCTTCCCCATAGTCTTCAGGTTCTATCCATTGTTCTATCGCCACTAAGTAAAATTTATTATCTTCCTCAGTATCCATAAGTTTACAATTTAAAATTTTCTACATTCTCAAGTATATCTATAGTATATCCTAGATTTTTATATGCATTAAGTCTTAAGAAAGAATCTCTTACAACCATAGCATCACCACCCGCAGGGTTACAACTAGAAGTCGGTGTAAATAGAAAATCTATCATTATACCTTCTTTTTTGTTCGGTTTGATCTCTGCAAGTCTTCCTGGTTTTTGAGTAGCCATTATTCCGGCACCCCCACCACAACAATTGATTTCGCATCGCAATTCGTCAATAGTTACCCCAGTTGAATATATATTTGAGCAAATACATCTTTTTATTTCATTAGATTTCATTTTTGCAAACAAGTCATGACGCTCTTTTTTGTTCTTCATAAGCTTATCCATAGCAATAACACTTTGATTTACAAACGTTGATAGTGTTTCAGCTTGCTTAGAATTCTCAATAAAGACAAGCGTCTGGTAGTCTGCAGGAATTATATTGTTACAAATATTTCCAACTAAAGCATTAAATTCAGAATTTTGCTGTACTATATACTTATAAGCCAAATCTCTTCTAGTATAATTCTTTGGTCTGAAAGGTACTTTTATCATATACACGTGTATTGGGCATAGTGCACCGAGAGCAACACACTCAGCATACGTTGTTTCTGATAAAATGGGACCCATGATTCCAGTAATAAGAATATCTTCCCCTCCCCAACGACCATCAGTAGTGGCTCCAAATCCCAATATTCTGGCATTGGAAAATCTTGGGAAAAAAGGTGCTCTACTTTCGGTGACTGCGGCATGGGGCTCATCTACTAAAACTAATTTTGTATTTTCAAAATCTAGTTTATGCATTGAGTCCAAAGAGCATACCGTAATATCTTCAGAGGGGTACTTATTTTTACATCCCGTAAACAATCCCTTTACTTCACGCCCAGGACAACATTGTCGAATGGTATCCATTGTCTGCGGAAGTAGGTCAATTCCAGGGGCTAGCACTACAGTTGAAACCCCCGGAAACGCGTTAATAGTATTTGTGATTAACCTGGTCTTTCCATATCGAGTTGGACATTTAAATAATCCGCTTCGATTTTTATCCAAACCTTTTTTAAGCACTTCTTCTTGATTGAACCTTAATCCTCCTAGTTTATCGTATTGGGGCTTTGGAAACGGAGCTCTTTTGTCTATAACAACACACTCGGGATAGTCTTTCCGCACTATATCAACTACCGTATCAAGCATGCCTTGAAATGTTTGGTAGATGATTATCCCATTCTTAGAATCTGGCACGCAATTAAATATGTGTTTGGTTGTCTTTCGCGTGATTCTTTTTCTTTGTGCCGGATTATAGACTAAATCCTTTTTTGTATATTTTAAACTAGCTTCCAGTTCTCTGTTACGCTTGGGAAGTTTTACAACTAGATCATTGTTAGTCCAAATAATTTCACCACACATACAATGTCCTTTGTACTATTCTTATTTGCTACCTTCTGCTGATTACTTTGAGGATTTGAAACGTCTAAAAAGGGGTTAACCCTCGCACGTTCCACCATTTTCCGGCAGGTGTTTTTTACAGCCTTTTGAACAGATTCTTGCATAAACTTATCTTGTTTCATTTTATTTATATCGTTATAGTTGTGAGAATTATTTATCAGTATTATCATTTTTCTTATAATATTGAGAATGTTCCAAATTTTAGTTTACTTCCAAATTGTGATACTCCTATTTTGGTGCATACCTGACGTAAGCTATCAAGGATGAATTGAGGCGTCAGTATACCTTTAGGAGTAAACTCAATGGAAAGTTTGCCGATAGTATTTTCGCTTATAGTTTCAAATTTTTGCGTGTGTCCATGTATATTAATTTCTTGTATTTTAAAGTTGCATATATTTTTTAGTTTTAATCCTGATGAAATATTTACACATTTCAAAGAAGGATGAACGCTGTAAAAGTAATCGAGAAATTGATCCAGGAATAACTTTACTTCTTTTTTTTCTACATTTTTGAATAGAATGGGTCTAACTCCCAATTCATTTACAGCGCCACTGCCTAAAAATACACTGTCCAGCTTTATCTGTGGTGTTATTATCATTGTAGTAAATAAATTACTAAAGTTTTATTGCCGTAGTAAAAGCTGTGTCGATGATACTATTATGGTCAACAATCCATACCTGACCACCTTGACCCATGAGCATATTTCCGATATTTTCCAAAAGCTCTCCGAGTGCACGAATAGATTCTTTATCCAAGTGGGTTGTGGGTTCATCCAGTACTAGGAATCCTAAATCTGGGCATATAATTCTCTGAATGGCTAATTGAAAAGCTATAGATAATTTTATTTTTTGACCCCCAGATAATTGATACATTGGATACCAATACTTATCTCCAGGTTTATCAGTGCGCTGGAACTTAAATGATAAGTCTTCTTCAGAGGCGCGATCTTCTATTTGTATAATAAAATTAGCATTCATATAAGCCAAATATTCGGATATATATCCTGAAATTGACTTAAACAAATAGTTTATATAGTTTTTAATCACACCATCTTGAGGTTGTAATAGTTGTTTGATTCGTGATAGTTCTTCTATATCACTATATGCTTTTGCGTTAGATGCTTCAAGTTTAGCAATCAAAGCCTTATCACTTTCGATTTGTTTTTCTAGATTCTGAATAACTTGATGTTCCGCTTGGAGTTGTCTATATGTTTCCATCGCCGCAGAAGCAATTTGCCCAACTTCGGAAACTGAGATGAATTGATTAAAGGTTTCTAGAACATAAGCTAGCTTGATATCACCTTCTATACTTGACCGAATTTGCATTAATTTATGCGTGCGAATACTATCATTTATTTGGGTAATATTCTTTTTTATATCTTCTAAAGAATGTTCCTGCGTGGATTTTGACGATTTGAGTTCTGTCAATTTTAGCAGGATGTTCTTGTAAGATTCTATTTTACCCTGTGTTTCGCGTAAGCTCAATCCAAGTGCAGCGATATCCCCGTCTAGTGACTCAATACTAAAATGCTCTACGTCTCCCACACCCATAGAGCGCAAAGACTCAATACTCTGCTGCACCGAGGTGCTTAAAGGAGTAACCTGATTCTTTTCCCAAAGCGTTGAGTAATAGGGTAACTTAGATTTTATTTCCGTATAATTGGAAATAATATTATTATATTGTTGTCCAATTATATTTTCATTAATGATCTTTGTAAGATTTTCTTGTTTACTCTTATGCTCATTTTCTTGTGTCTCAAGGTCACTTAGTTTTTGCTTATTGAATCTTATAGTACCTTCGCATTGCGCTTTAATAGAAGTTAATTCGTTTAGTTGTTTAGTTATTGCAGGTAGTTCATTGGTTGTGATATGATCAATATTTTTATCAATCTCCGTTATATCCCCGTCGCAAACTTCTTGACCCAACATTAGTTTCAATCCACATATAGGACAACTTGCGGTATCTTTATTTACTTTATTTTTTAGCTTAAGCTTTGTTTGCTTTAATGCATTTAGCTGAGACACCACTGTATTATGAACTGTCCTTTTCTGCTCTAGAGAAGTTATTGTAGGAATAATTTCTTTAATTCTAGCTTCAGAGGATTCTATGCTACGGATACAATTTTCTTTATCTTTACTTATTTGGTCTATCTTTTCCTTGCAACGTTGAAGCTCCAAAGTAGCCGAAGTAGTAAGATCATATTTAGTTATAACATCCTTAATTTCATTAGGCGGAAATTCATAGAAAACCGTATCTCTTAATTGTTCAAATTGCTTTACGTCATCCCAAGCATTTTTTAAATTAGACCAAGTGCTTTTAATGATTTCTTTATTCTGCAGTAAAGCATAACTTTGATTGAGATTTTTCTCCTCTTCTTCCAATTTTGAAGTTGCAATTTTGATTGCTTCTTCCTCATCCTCAGATCCTAGGTCTTTAGCTGTAAGTAAGAAGTTCTTTCTTATCTCAGCAAGCTTTTCCATTCCTGCTTGCAAGGAAGATTCCCATCGGGCATGTTCCGACTGTTTGTGTACATAGTCAGTTACCGCCTCGGAAATTTGTTTTACGAAGTCCTCATCTACATATCGCATATTAGCTTCTTGGACATTCTTTTCCCAGGTTTCAGTTTTGGCACTTAATTCGCTAAGTTTTACCTCGAGATTATTTTTGAAGCTTCCAACATCGGTAACTGAAGAACGCAGTTTGGTCAACACTTGATCTACAGCATATGATCTCTTGGAAAGAAAATTCAAATTCAATAATTTCGAAAATAGACTTAATCTTTCAGATAAACGGGGACTGAGAATATTTGCAATCTCCCCTTGTGATATGAATATTGCACTCAAGATATTTTGCTTGTCCACCCCTAAAATCTGATCCATCATTAGGTCAAATTCTTTTGCCTTTGTTATGGGCTTCTTTTGGTCTCCGTATACAAGGCTGCGAGTGGTACCCTTTTGGGTGATTCCTCTTTTTATAATACCCTCTTTACCATTCTTTTCAAAAATACATTCTATTTCAGCGGAAGCCTCACCTTTCTTAATGTAAGTTTGAATATTGTTAGTTGTATCTCCTGTAAAGGCGTACTGCAGAGCTGTTACAATAGTGGATTTTCCAGATCCATTTTTGCCAACAATACCCACAATGGGTCCATTAATTTGTAACTCCATGTTGGAATGTTGTCCAAAATTCTTTAATTTTAGAGTTTTAATAATCATAATATGTTCGTGTTATATTAAAATTAGCGCGTTAGTGTTACTATTTCCCTAATAATACTTGATATGTATAATTAGCTATATCAAACTCCAGTGGATTATAATGCTCAACCTCCCATAATGCGTTAGGTAAAAAGAATTCTTTTAATTCTTTTTCTTTAGGTAGAGTCATTCCTCCAAAGAAATGAATTCCTTTTGTGCTAAGATTTTTAATCTTTATTATATATCTTGGATTTTCAATTATTTCTTTAGGGAATTGGATATGCCTATATACACTTATGTTATCAACAATTTTTGCCATGCCCAATGCCCCTAAACTACTATGTTTTAAATTGTGTATCTAAAAATACTCTAAACAAATCCAAAGCCTTCAAGACTTGATTCGCACTTATAAGCCCTTTAAACGATGAGTCATCGGTTTTCGTAATAAGCCTTAATGCAATGGTTGTGACGGCTTGCTTAAACCCATTTATAGTTAAAGCATAATATCCTAGAAATGCCTTACGATCCTTATTTCCAGAATACCATAATGCAAAATTATGTGGATCAAATTTTGTAAGTGTATAATTTTCGAATTGAAACAAACTTTTACCCACTTCCATTTTTGGAAGAATTGACGTAAGAGATTTTTGTGTCTTCTTCTTATCAGTTATAACCTCAGAAGTCTCCTGTAATTGCGTGTCTCTGAGAATTTCAACTTTTGTCCTACGTTTTCTTTTAGGTTTGTCGTTTTCTGATTTTAGATCAGATATTTTTTTAGCAATATTTTTATTGCTAGATATTTCCGTTATTTGAGATACAATTGGAATTTTACGTTTTACTGAGGGTTTTCTTCCACGCTTTTTAGGCGTGGAAGATTTAACTATGTCATTCTCAATTGCTTGTTTTAATTTTGGTTTATTTTTTGAGCCTTTAGGTCGAGGCATAAATTAAATCCTTTCTGATATGACAAATATTAAGAAAGTTTCAAATACAGGATAGAGCACACGTACGCCCTTTAGAATATCATTCGATAAATCTGCCTGGTCAATGCCTTCTTGATATTTCTTTTTGAACTCAACAAACTCTTCAGGAGTCACATTTTCATAGGCAACAGCATTTTCTAGTTTTGCATTAAGTGGTATAGTAGCATATTTACTTGCTTCTGCAGATAGACATAGTGTACCTTGTAAAAGACTTAATGAAAATGCAAGTTGTCGCAAAGAAGTCCTTTTTCCAGAAGAGTACCTATTGCAATGCCACATTTCCGAAAGATCCACTATTTGAATATTTGCTTCTATATTTGTAGTTCTAAGCCTATTGTGGAGGTATATGGATTCCATAGTAGGAATAACTTGCTGAGTATAAACTTCTTGAACACCCAATATTGCGCTACGCTGTAATAAATAAGGTATATCAAAGTAAGATCCTCCCCAGGTAATTAGATACACGGGAGTTGTGGCTTGAATAACGGAAGGTGCTAATTCTGCGCAAGTTTGATAGAACGACTTTAGAAGTAACGATTCTTGGGAGTCCTTTTCCTGCTCACTCATATTATCTTCCATAGTCGAATTCCACGAGCACCAGCTAAAATCATTATCACCCCAAGACACAACTCCTAGAGAGATTGCTATAACTCTTCCAGTAACAGCTTCAAGAGCTCCATCATTTAATGATTTCAATTTTGCAGCCTGAATTTTTTCCAGAATCTTATCAGGATCTTTCAAATTACCAACTGCTACAGACTTTTCATCAAACGGAAAACTTCTGGAATAATCTGTGGAAGTTTTAATTTTTAGTATTATTTCTTTGATATTGCCTGGATGGTTTTGTACACTAAAATTAGAGGAACGGTTAAAATATATCATAGATTTAAAAATTTTGTTAATGATTCTTCTGGGTTTATATTTTTGTCAGTTAACGATTTAAGTAATTCTGCACCTTTGTCAGTTAGACCTAGACGCATGTTTTGCATGTCATTAAGTTCCTTCTCCACAAAAGCCGGTAATGACAAGATATTGTCAGAGGATACTTCTGGATCATTAGCCACACTTTTTTTATCTTCCTCTGTGAAAACTACCTTTTTAGTTTTTACAATACTTTGCACTATAACATTTTCCTTATTATTAATTATCAGCTCATTAATTCTTGAAAGAACATTTGCAACTTCTGGCTTATAATATACAATAACAAAAGCGCGTGTTCCTTTTTGATTTACACCGTATCTTGTAAGCGTAGCAATTAGGTTGTCAAGGTCTTCTTCCGAACATATTAAATCCGAACGAATACGTACGTAATCGCAGAGAATTTCGATAGGTTCACAAGTATTAGACTGAGTATCAAATACAAAAAAATATTTTTTTATATCTTCATTTGATTTCGTCATCTCAATAGAACCTGGGGATACGAATGTCACGTTATTTAAGACCTTTTTGTCAGTTACATGTGTATCTCCTATTACTACTAACTTTACATTTGGAAAATGATTGAAGTCAAAATCTTCTTCTATGCTCCAATACTGCGTAGTTTTATCATTGTACTGCACAAACTCTTTACATCTTGTATGCATCACAATTACGGTTACATTTGACGGGAGAGACGCCAATTGCTCCTGTATTTCTTTTCTGGTATATGCGGTTATACCTGCAACAACTTCTTCTCCTACAAGTCTAACTTGAGGATTTGACAAATCAATAAAACCTCCAGCATCTTCAGGGCGCCGAGTTATATTAAGCCAATGTTCCGGAGTATCGTCATGATTTCCAGGAATATAAAATGCGGACAGGTTGTGATTACATAGCTTTAAATGCAAATCTTTGACAATACCCATTGCTTTTTCCGATGGGGTGCAGCTATCCAAAACATCTCCGGCTAATAAAATATCATACCCAGCCCCAATTGCAAAATCTACAATAAAATTTGCGGCTTTATAGATATCGGATTCACGCCTAGGATCTCCATATTGTTGTAGGCTCAAGTGCCAATCAGCGGTTACAATAAATTTCATTTGCTTAAAAAAAGTTAACCCTCCTTTTGGGAGGGTGGTTAAAATTTAGTTTGGTTTAAATATTTATCTTATTATCGGTTTTCTATTACTATTGTTCAGTACTGTACCAGTAGAGGTTTGTGGACTAGGAGTAGGAGACTTAGGGGGTGGTACCTCTGATATTTGTGTTTCCACAAGTTCAGCTTTTGGATGATCTTCTTCTCCGTCATCCAACTGATATTCTTCGGGTACTTCATGTGCGTCGCCTTCCACATCCTCCATCTCGACAATCAAGTTAGTTTCCTCACTTACTATAGGTTTAACAAGTATCTTTTGAGCCCCTCCACTTCCTTGATCCAGCTCCAGGATAGCTTGGTCATCTTTAAGAGTATCAACCAGTGTCTTATGCTCCACAAATTTGTTTGTTGTATACATTTCGTCAGCTTTGGATAAGAAAAACTCTCTCACCATTCTTTCAAATGTGTCAACACCAAGCATCCGAACGATTCCCTCTACCGTTTTCGCTCCGTCTTTTACAAACATAGGTTCCAATATTGATGGAAGTGGAATACTTTGATCTACGGAAACTACGGGGTGTGAATCCTCATAGCGCAAACCTAAATGAATTTCCAAAACTAAGTTTCTAGATTTCATTAGTATTTCGCTGGATTTGTTTGGAGCTGTCTGCTTTAATTGTGGGGCTTCCTCTTCTGTATTTTTCTGTATCATATTTACGATAGATATCTCTTAGTCTAGCTCTAGAGTAGACATTAGGATTACATTCCTTAGATATGGCTTTTGCCTGTTCTAAGAAATAGGTACTCGATAAACTTTGTTTTCTCATGGTTTTAAAATCGTACCCAAAGAGGGACTCGAACCCTCACGCTCATACGAGCATCAGATTTTAAGTCTGATGTGGCTACCTATTACACCATTTGGGCATTAAAGTTAAAATAGTTGCACCAGGACTTGAACCTAGACCAAAAGAACCAAAATCTTTTGTGCTGCCATTACACTATGCAACTATGAATTGCTTCACTCAAAATTAAACGTAAGTTGTGTACCTACATCTGATTTTGATTTACGTCTATTATTCGTAAAGTCTTTTGGAACTTCAAGAAAATAATTATTTATAATTATATTCTGAATCTTTTCTGTTACTTCTTTTTTATGAGTTACTTGATGCGACTTTGCACGGTTTTCCGAACCTCTTTTTCCTAAAATACTGCAAGCTTCTGATTCCGTAATCCCGGGATTTTCCAGCATAAATTCTCTTAATCTTTTCCTAAAGGTTGCAACAGTCCATTTCATAGCGTTTATTAAATTCTTTAAATTGGTTATAGTTTGTTGAGTACAGAATACGTTTAAAGTGAAACATATTTAATACTCGTTGGCAGTTTACACACGGTTTGGCGTTTGCCAGTAACCCATTGTTGTCTATCCTAATATTAACTAATGTTAATTTATGATAGTCGTTTCTAAATAAAATTTGTTTTATACAGGCAATTTCTGAATGTAAACCTATGGTATGTGTATACGCAATAGGTTTATATTCATTATATTTGCCAAAAATTTGGTAAGGGTGCAATTGTGTATAATCGTTATACCCAATTGCTATCACCTTACTTCCTCTCAAAGCTACTGTGCAATGAAATGCCCTTCCTGTCTGTAACGCTTCCTTTGCTAGTTTAGCTTTTTTGACAAGCGTTCTTAGAATTGGTTTCATGCAAATATTGTTTTCTCACTTCAATAATACTATGGTTAGCAGCATAGTCTTGGCTTTTGGTTTTTAGCCAATTCACAAATAAAACTTCATCTTGGTCGATAAATGTTTGTTTTAAATTGTTTCTAGCGTAACCTTGCATTATACCTCTGAAACGTTTCCATTGTTTGTAGAAATTGGTTTTAAACTTAAACCTAAAGTTGTTTGCATCCACAAATACAAAGCCTTCGTGTCTTAGTTTATTTTCGTTTTCCAATTTCGTTAATTCCTTTTCCAAGCTATTCCAATTCTCATAGGTCTTATACAATTCCTTGTATGGCATACCCCAAGAATTAGCAAGCTTTACCAGCTCAGGATAAGGTACATACGTTTCAGAAAAATTATTGCTTATAATATCCAAGAGAACAATCTTTGGACTATCATATTCAATTATATGGGGATCATTCTTAGGATCAATGACTTCGAAAATTAGCGTTACATTATTTTCCTTTGCATACTGTAGTGCATTTTCACAGAATATGTAGCTATAAAACAAAAGCTTAAACCAATCTGCGTGATCTCCTTTATTTGTTGACTTTGAGGAAATAAATGGTTTTTGTTTTTCTTTATCCCAACTTACCAACCCCAAGAATCCATTTTCTTTTTTGTAAGCGGTTACAGGAAACACTAAGTTTTTGCTTAAAGCAGCCAATGAGGTCGTATTGTTCTCTTTGAGGTTAAAAAACTTCTCATAACTTCTGGATATAATTTCATCACCTCTGCAGAACAAGCCTCTAGCTTTTACACGCATTGTATCCCAGGCTTTCGACAGAAACACGTCTCTGCTAAACTTGTAGGATACTATGTCGTCTTCAAGCTTTTGTTTTAGTATATGCTTATCATTGTTTAACGATTTAATTATTTCATTATTAGACTCCGGGTCATTTAATTGCCTTACTGTAACTGGAGCGGGCTTATGTACAGGGTTCTCAAAACTAAGAATTCTTGTTTTGCATTCCCCACACACTTCTCTGAGTTCTAGCACTCGCAAGGGTTCTCCATATTCCACCGCTGAGTTCAAGTTAATAACTTGATCCTCCGCATTGGGAACAACTTGTTCAAGATTCCTATGCCCATGTACTTGGCATATGAAATCTGGATATCTTGACTTCCAAGATTCCGCTACTTGCGATACGTCCTCATACTTCCCGACTCCCTTTATGTACTCTATAGTCGATAGCTTAAGACTCGGCAGTACAGGAATACCCCCATGGGTTACCAGCCAGGTTTTATCATGATAATTGAAAAACGCTAGTTGACCTAGAGACCTGCAGAATTGCCTAATGTCAGATACGTCTATAGATTTGATTTGTGGGAGTGTATTGTCCCTAAACTCACTAGATCTAATCTTCTCAAAATCTTTTGGATCTTTTGAAGAGTAATACCTAAGCCAAGCTTCGTGATTACCTTCCAGGCACAATACGTTTTTATTTTTGGAAATCTCTATAAAGAATTCCAAGGTTTCCTTGTTTTGGATACCCCTATCTATGTAGTCTCCCACAAAGATATATTTATTGTTTTCACTGAAAGGATTTTCCTTAAAGAACGCTTTTATAGGTTCTATGCAACCATGTATATCTCCAAATATATAGATTCTTTCAGCACTGCTATAATCCAATGGGCTGAACCTCGAGATCATATCCAATGCTGCCTCAGGAGATACAATGTGATATGCAGACTTCACTTGGTTATTCTCCGAGTTAAATACCGCATACATTTTGCGGATAACATGCTCAGGAACTACTTTATAGGCAGTTCTACCCGCATTTCTTTTGATGCATTCTTCCTCGGATATGTCCGTAAAATCTACAACGAAAACTCTATACCTATATTTTTCAACTAGGTGTTTGTAAGCATTAAGCAACTCCCGTTTATAATGGGTGGCATCAATGATTACCGTGTCACCATTTGACATTCTAAGCTCTAGGGTTTCTTTTAGCAAAGCCCACACTTTACTGTCCATTCTCTGACTTATTCCAAGCTCCCCCGATATATTAAGCATAGGGGAAGACATCATTGTGCGGATATTATCGGCACAAAGCGTATATGGCTCTAACTCATTATTCTTTATCCAAGTTGATTTTCCAGAGCCAGGAGCTCCTCTTAGTAGAAACAATGTACGCATAGTAATAGTTATAGTTTTAGTATAGTTAATACTATATGAGATTGGTCTGATTCTATTAACCCTATTTTTGTTTCTTCTTTTGGGTCACTAGTAAGCCAATCATATAGTTTTTGAGTGTTTAAGTTAAAGCTTTCTGGGGCTTCTGTAGGGGGTCTCAACAATCTGGTTGCTGCCTCTTTTTCCCAAGCTTCCATCAATGCTGTTTTAAACTCAGGCAGAGTACCTGTGTACTTGTGTAGTTCCCCTACAATAGTATTGCAGGGATCAGACAAGTCTGAAATCTGATACACAAATTGAAATAGGCGTCTGTCACTAACTGGGCATTTGTCCATTGCCTCGTAACTTGCTTTACATTCTGCAATGCACTCTTCTTCAGACAGAAACCCACAGCAACCATCTACGATATCTCCGGTTTCTAGGTCTTCGATAGTGTATTCCCAGCAATCCCCTTCAACATACTGGAAATAACTTGAGACAATTCCTTTTAGCGTTTGCTCTAGGCGTTCCAAGTCTATAATCCCAATCTTATCCGCAAGTGTTTTATCTTTGTAATACACAAGGAATCCTAATAGACCAGAATCAAAATAATCATTGAATGGAGTCCAGGACAATGCTATACCACTGTGCTCATACATGTATATAGGCACAAACCTCCATTTAGACTCAGGATTTGCTTTTTCAGATTCTTGCCAATTCACAAACTCCCCAACGTCTTTAAATCTTAAAGGAAGATTCCAACTCATATCATATCTGCTGTGTGCAGCTTCTATGAAAAACATTGGAAGCCCAGATTCCGCTTCCGTAGGAGGAGTGTCCCACCAACTCCTTGGGTCTTCTGGTTCTGTATCTGGTTTTACAGAAAGTTTATATCCGTCTTCTGTTATTAAATTAAACATATTTTAAATCTTTGTAGTTGTGCGTTTAATCAATTCTTCACATTGTCTTGCAGGCAAGTACGCCCATAAGACAACATTATCGATATAAGCATCAGCTATATTATCATAGAATTGCCCTTCATACTCATCCCAGAGCAAGACTTTAAACCCATTAGATGGGGAGTATGTTAGACATTCCTCCCCATCCATGGGGGCTTCAAACAATAGCTGATGAAAGTCTATTGTTGTCTGCATTTTACTCTTTATAGCTATTGCTACGATAATTTTCTATCAGCTGTTTGGTTTCGGTTGCAGCTTTAATCAGGCTGTCCAACCAATCAACATGAAATCTTGTTTTATGGTAGAAATGCCCATCGTCTTCTAGTAGTAACTCCACTATACGTGGGACCTTATGACTTCCAACTACTCTAAAAGCGAAGACACCCTGCAAAGATGTAAACTCTTTTCTGTAATCGCCTAAATCATCCAGTTCTGCACCTTCCTTATCTTGAATCCTTAGTGCAGGATTGAAGTTGCTGATCTGGTGATATCTTTGATCTTGGTTATACACAAATTTTTGATCGGGCTTATCCTCAAGTAGTTGCCACATTTGAGAGCATGCCTCTTCAAAATCTTCGTATCTTTCCTCGTCAATTAAATCTATTGCTTCTTTATATGCATCGTAATTGTCCTCATGCATTCTCTGTGTAGCCATGTCTAGAGATCCCTTGATCCATGACCATTCATTTTCAACCGCCTTAACCAACTCTTCTCTCAGTAGCTGATATTCTTCTTTAGAATGTGCCTTTTCCTTACTCATAATATTATCCTTTTGCGTTTGTGTGGCTATTGTTTGTTGATTCTGCTCATCTTTATAGAGATCCGATTCACATATAGAAATTTTATTTAGTTTAAATGTATCATCACATATGTCATTGTCGTATGTGAAGTTATATTCTACGTCTGGGGAGGTTTTTCCCTTACGTATAGCTTCACTAAATTTCTTCATCGCTTCTTCTATGGAGTCGGCTCTAACTTTAGCAGTGCCTCCCGAAAACATAAGCGTTGATGCATCAAATGTTATTTTATAGGTTTTCATAAGTTTACTCCATTATTGTATTATTTTTATCTATTCTTATCTTGGTTACCTTATAGGTGTCGCCACAATACTCGGGGTTGCTCGAAAAGTAGGCTTCAACATCTTCATCAACATTGTCGCAATAAATCGTTGTCTTAAGCTTTTCTTTAGCTTCTTTTAACGATTTTGCTCTTACCTGTGCGCGTCCCCCAGATAGAATCTTTTCCTCACAGAAAAATTCTAAATTATAAATTTTTGTTTTCATAAATTATTAAAATTCTGGTATCTGTACAAATTTAAGGCAAATATATGACGTTGCTATATAACCATTTGGAAGCAAATCATATTGATTGCCAGTATATTGTTCAAGTTGCTTAATGACTTTTATTCCTATTTGTTCGTCAAAAGGAATTTTGTTTTTAGAAAGCAAACTTAATGTTGCCTCAACTGTTTTTACTCTCGTTATGTTTAAAGAAAAATTGCAAGACTCACAAAGTAGTAAGTCTTGCAATTTGTGACGCTTTATGTTTAAGCGTGCTGTATAGATTTCCCATAAGGGTTTTCCGCATTTAGGACATCTACAAGATTGCAATAGTTGTTCCGCAACCTGCAAATCCTTTCTGTTCATACTTCTAAAATATATTCCTTTAAAAGGTTTTGCTGAAAGTTGCTTAGCGGTTTTAATGCTGTATAATAAGCATACATTTTCTTGTTAGTTCCAAAAAGTTCGCATGGAAAAAACACGTCGTATTCATCTTTAATCGTAATTTTTTCTGCAATATCTCCCATTTTTACAATCATTGGAAGACTTGTAAAGTGTACGTCTTTTTTGTTTTCTGTATATGAACCAAACAAAACAAACAAATCACCTTTGCGAATTGGAATTCCGTTGCTATGTCGATCTTCTAATTTCATCTTGACAGCTTAAAGTTTTTCTACGTTGTCTATAGAAAAATCTCCCGTGAGATAATCAGGACTGCCATAAAGGTCATCCAATTCTCCATCTTCTTCCATTTTATTCACCTTATCAATAGCCTCCTGTGCTGTGGAAGCTTGAATCTCTATTTGACCATATTGTACACTTGATTGCTCAAGTGAGAATCTTACAATAAATGTTGTTTCTTTGTCTTCCTTTTTCATAATGTAATGTAAGTTAAAAACGTAACTTAATTTCAAATCCTATATAGTTTTTACTAAAATCAAACTTAGGGTAAACTAATACGTTTAAATTTTGCAAGTTTGATTTATCAAGTTTTTGTTCTACGGCTTCTTTTATCTTTGAATAAATGTCAACTACATTTTTATCTTCAATGTTTCCATTTTTAGAAAAATAATTTTTACTCGATAAATAGTAGCTACGAGTATCGTTAGGATTTTTTACAATTGCCTCACCGACTTGTTCAGCCTCCTCAACAAGTCGCTTAGTGGCAAACATTCGTTTTATAGTTTTTATCATATTGAAAATGTGGTGTTTAACGATTTTTTTGCAGTTTTTATATCGGCAAGATTTCTTGGGTTTATATATCCTAAACAAGACTTAAATAGTTTTGTTTGTCCAATTTTATATTTCCCTATCCCGTGAGCATGTCCGCACACCCAAGCGTTAGGTTTCATGTCTTTTATCAGGTCACTTAAATCTGAAGCATATGCATGATTTATTTCTTTGTAAAACGGATTTTTATATTTATCCGACAGCAAGTCCGGGCTAGGTAAATGATGGGTTACAATAACAGTCTTTATATTTTTAGACAGCGATTTAGTAAAGTAGCAATTTTGCAGAAAGTCCAATGCCCAATAGTGTAGCTCTATGACTCTTCCAATCGAAATACGGCTATTCTTGTCCCACCAACAATTTATGTAATCATTCATATAAGTCATAATTTGACTATATGCCTCATAGGGTATGAATGACCACAGAGTTGTACACATTATATAGGCTATTTTATAATTTAACTTTAGATGAACATCTAACATCCATGGATCAATAACCTGTATATCTTTACCCTTACCAAAGGCTATGTATACACTTCGATTGTTCAATAGTCTTACATTGGGTCGAAGACTAACGTCTAAATATTGCCTTTCACCTAGGTAAGGGGAGTCTATACCTCCATAGTACTCATGGTTTCCGGGAACAATAATAGTATACTTCCAATTTTTAGAAAAATAATCTAAAAATTCGTCAGCATAATCTTGATAGGCACAAACATTTTCTGTGTGCCTCGTAAGATAAGCCAAGTCTCCAGCGATAACTAAGATATCACCAGATGGTTTAATTGGGTTTTCTCTAAGGAATTTTCGATTATCACTGAATTCCAGATGTAAATCCGATATATATTGTATTTTCATGTGATCAGTTTTTATCTGTTAGTGCTTTGATATCGTCCTCTATATCTTTTATAGTATCACCCTCATTTACACGCTTTTGCAGCGCCCATAATTTTTCTTGGGCTTCTTCGGATATAGTTTGATCTTCTGGGCTAAGAGAAACACGAGTCTCCTCAATTAAATTTTGGGCTTCTGCCCAATTCTTTATCCAGGATTCAATCTCTGGAGATACCTCATAATCCATATTACCTTTGTAGCTTGCAGATCCTTCCGCTTCCAGACTTTCCAAAATATCAGAAGCCATTTGCATTCTTACTCCGCTTGTTTCAGGGACCCAATCAAGAAATGAATTTTTCTCATACATTTTCAATAGCGATGCAACGTCATTAACGTTTAATACAGTCATTTCTTTATCCATAACTAATTGCTTCCTTTCTTGGATAGATATTGGCTAGTTTATAACACAGAAAATGGAGCCAGCTGTCGGATTTGAACCGACAACCTTCGTCTTAGTCTATGTGGGGCATCCTATTTTATAACCTGGTAGAACGTCCTCTTCCTCTGTTTCTTCCTTTGTATGTATTTGTTAATGAATGACACTTAGGACATAAAATAACTAAATTATCCTCATTATTATTTTTCCAATTTCCGTCTAAATGATGCACTTCTAAAGGTATTCTTCCAGTATATTCATTAATTTCATGCCAACCGCATTTTGCACATCTGTGGTTAAATTTTTCTAATAAATATTTTTTAATGCAGCTTCTTACAAGTCCAAGTGATGTATAGGTCTGAGGTAATTTGCCTTCTTTCCAAGCCTTTATTTCTTGTTTGTATTTATTATTTGAAACATACTCCCCCATACATTTATTATTGCAATATTTACCTTTATGCAGCAATGGTTTCCCACAATTTAAACAAGTTCCGTAGGTTTTCTTTGATTTGTGTGCATTATTATACGAAGCAGCACACGAATTATTACAGAATTTGTTAAATCTTTTTTCATAAGATAACGGTTTTCCGCAGAAAGCACAAGTCACAGGATGTAAATAATAGTTGTCTATTCTTTCCTGTAATTGTTTTTTTAAAGTTGCTTTCGATTTTTGGTAACCAAGTTTCCCCGCTTCAGATCTGTTCATATTGCTTAAAAAGTTTAATAAAACAGGTTTTAAAATTAAGTCAACCTTCTTTATTAAAAATAATTTAGGCAATATATAGTTGGGTGCCAATCAACTGCTCTACCAATTGAGCTAAGCTGGCGTTAAAGGGTTAACCCGCAGAGAAAACCGAAAACTGCGGGGGCAGCTTAAGGGACTGGCTACCGCAGTCGTAGGAAAATAAATAAATTGGGGATTTATTAGCTTATTAAAACATTAAAGTTTCTATCACCCTGAACCGCTTAAAGCAATTAGATGCCCTGAACCGCTTAAAGCAATTAGATGTGTCCCCAAAAGCTACTTGCCTAACCTTATATTACAAGTTCGTGGAAGTTGAGGGTTTTTGTGTGTAAATCCGGTCTTCATCCACAGATTTACCCTTGTTCACCGTATTTGGTTTAAGTCAAATACAACTATTTCATATCTCCACTTTCTCCGACTCTCACCCTGAAGATAGGCGGTTTCATCCCTCGGAACAAGGATTAGCGAAAGGATTTAAATGAACTAAAATGTCGAGTAGGAGGGACTTGAACCCCCAACCCCATGCTCCCAAAGCACGTGCGCTATCCAGATTGCGCTACTACTCGTTGATGAAACCTCGAACATTTGGGCATTATAAAGAGGCCTTCGAGGTGTGTTATAAATCAATCAACACTATCACCTTTATAATGTCAAGGCACTTTTATGCTTTTTATAGATTTTTTTCATATCTTTTAGAAAAGATACTGCTTTATCGTATTCACGTCGCACTATACTGCGTTTGTTAGGGTGGTTTATTTCAAGTTCAAACATAAAGTCTTCTAAGGTTCCGGAGAAATTTTCATGCCAAATTATGTCTAAAGTAATATTGTACGTCAGCATTTCATTATCTTCCCCTAGGCGATTTATACTTACAATGGCATCGTCTATGTATGCACAACTTAGATTAGTATTCCTAAACTTTACGCTCTCCAAATTTACTCGTTGCAGTTTTGCATAACTTAAATCTGCATAGGATAGTTCTGTATTTTCCATTACAGCTCCTTCCAGTGTTGCCCCATTTAGTTGGGCTCCAAGTAAATCTGTTTTTTTTAAATTTGCACCTTTTAAGTTAGCATGACTTAAATTTGCATAATTTAGATCCGCACCGCCTAAATCTGCACCGCATAATATTGCATATTCTAAATTTGCATTGTAAAGATATGCTCCGTACAGATTTGCATTTTCTAAGTTCGCATCACGTAAATCGGCATTATCCAGTTCAGCATAACTTAAATTAGCACCACGAAGATCAAGTCCCCTTAAGTCTGCATAGCTTAAATTTGCGCATTGTCCCTTATTGGCATTTTTAACCCATTTCTCATGCCGCTTAAGTAGTTCACATAATTTCTTCTGAGTTATAATTCCCATATATTTTTTCCCAAGTATAGGTTACAACTGGACCAAATTCTTCTTTGATTGGTCCACGGCATGTCTTAACTGGAAAAACAACACTCCAAGCTTTCAACGTAGTAGGGTTTGACGAATCTTCTTCAAGAGGCTTTGTAATATAATACCACTTGTCGTTCAACCTCAGTTTCCCCAAGTATATTGCAAGCTCAAACTTACCTGTGGTAATATTGTTATCTACCTTGCATGGTTTATTAAATTCAAGTTTTTCGTCTGCAATAAAAAGTTCATCTGTGATTGCGTTGACAACTTTGTCCAAATATTCATCTCGCTCTTCGTTGCTGCTAAAATCTTTTGATACAATTTGATTATCAGCAGCCCAGTAATTGCCCCTTAGGTAAATACACCAATCTTCAAGATAAGGTGAAGCTTTAATTCTCACAAACCCTGTTTCTTTAAGATGAGGCAAACCGGTTTGTTCCACTACTTTCATGGCTAAGGTTTTATCCGTTAGCCAAAAGGCCAATTTTAATTTTTTGCTCATGTTTATTTCTCTTCCCAAGTATATATTGTTACAGGACCATCAACTTTTACTGTAGGCTGACTTGTGAATAATTCGTTAGAAATTTGTTCAACAATTTTCTTTAAGTCCCTATCTCTTGATTCTTTACTTGTATAAGTTATGGAGTCAACGTCATGAGATATCCATTTACTTTCTGGTAAAAGTAGGCGAAAGTCGTCATAACTAAATATAGTTAGACAATCCCCACCTATATGAATATACCCATTTTCTTTGCTTTTACGGAATCCTACGCTTTCTACTAGTTTGATTACTAGCGTAATATCGTCAGCCTTCCAAAAGGCTAGTTTCAGCTTTTTCATTGTTCTTCCTTTCGGTTAAAAGCCATTTCTTAAATTCTTCGTTGTCGTCAGCTTCTGGAACGTCGTATATTCCATTGTCTTCCCACTCTCCAAAAAACTGCATCTTGCCTTGTGGCTTCTCCTTTATCCAAAGCTTAAAAGGCTGTTTGATTTTAGCAATATCATGGTAATGCCATGCTTCGTAGCGATTCAGCTTCATTTCTCTTCCCAAGTGTAGGTGACTAATTGCTCGCACTCCTCGATTTTAGGTTCTATGCACCTAGTTATCGGGCGGGCGTAAATCCAAGAATACCAAATCCCAAAATCATCTCCTGCAATGAACCGTGATTCGTAATCCTTCGGTAAAACTGCCAAGAGCTTACGGCTACTCCAGTTTTCTTTATCGTCGCTCACCTCGCACATCTCACCGATTTTAAGCTCTCCTTTTCCAGTGAACAGCTCGTCCGTTATGGCGTTGACTGCCTTACGCAAGTACTCGTCGCGCTCGGCGTTGGTGTCGAATATAATGTGTGGAATATGTAAATCGAACTCATTTATTCCACCTAAAACTATAGCTTCTTTGAAGAGCGCAATGTAGTCCCAAACGCGGACGTTTCCCTCGTTTTTACGTTTCGGCAAACCCTCTTGCTCCAATATTTGCATTGCTAAAGCTTTCTCTGCTTTCCAAAACTGGATTTTTAGTTTTTTACTCATGTTTATTTCTCCTCCTCTTGTTTAAGTTCTTCGAGTTCCCTCTCCAAATCAGTAATCTTCTCTCTTTGACATTCACAAGGTGATACATATATCGTATTGCCATGAACAGAAGCATCTAATTTAGCTCCGCATTCATCGCATTGAACTTCGATTTCAATTTCAACCATATTATTTCTCCTCCCAAGTATATATATCTCCGTCGATTTTCGGTTCTATCCGACACCCAATCGGACGGGCGTACACAAAGTACGTCCAACCATTATTCTCGTCATTGTCTTCCACGATATAACGGTTTAGAAATCTTTTGGGCAAAATTGTTATAAGTCTTCTTTCTTCCCATTCGAAACCCTTGTGATCTCGCACTTCACACAACTCCCCTGGTTTCAGCATTTCTTCATTGCCTCTACCAAACTGCTCTTCGCTTATCCAGCGGATAACGTTTTTAAGGTATTCGTCGCGCTCGGCGTTTGTCACAAAAGACCTTTCGGAAATGTCCCAATTGTCGCGTTCTCTCTCTTCACAAAGATAAATACGGTCACCAGAAAGTGCGGGTAGTCCCGTACATACATGTTCAGAATCGCGAAAGCTTCCCCGTTGCTCCAATATTTGCATTACGAGGGCTCTTTCAAATTTTACGAATCGGATTTTTAGTAGTTTCTTCATGTTTATTTATCCTTCCCAAGTGTAAACGTCTCCATCGACTGTCGATTTATTCCAATCTGGCAAATGTAGAACCTTGGAACACCCTACCCAACTCTCGCCATCCTCAACTCTCTCCACAATGAAGCGGTTTTTGTATCGCTTTGGCAAGATTGCGAGGAGCTTCCTTTTTTCCCATCTATTTACCACATGCGCTTCGCACAGCTCGCCGACTTTCAGCTTTCCCGATCGCATAGCAAACTGTTCTTTGCTTATCCAGTGTACAACTTTCTTAAGATATGCGTCGCGTTCTTCATTGTTATTAAATCTCATCGTAGAAACATGTTTATCAAAATCAGCTTGTTTGCCGATTAAAAAAATATACTGCGATTCGAACCAAGGATTAGAGTAGGATAGCCTAACATGTGTTGAAGCCTTAAATTCTCCCTCTTGCTCCAAAATCTGCATTGCAAGGACTTTCTCGAATTTCACGAATCGGATTTTTAGTTTTTTGTTCATATTTATTTCTCCTTTTCGATTTAGGTTTAAAAATTTTGGTGTTGGTTGTTATTTGTTTATTGAACTACAGCTTGGTCGTTGTCTGAATCTTTGTGCTCGGATGCTTTTGGGTAGTTTAATACCTCTATGTCTCTTTTGTTAAGCAAGCGTCTATACGCTATTATTATTGGGCGCAACGTATACAGAGTTACTGACATCCCAATCAAAGCTCCTGCTACCATAACTAAAACAGCTAGTACACAGTAAATTGCGATATTCATATCAGTTTAGTTCCTTTCTTATTTCTTTAGTAATTCTTCGCTTTAAAATTGCTCTACGGCGATGCGAGCCTCGCTTTTGAGCATTGCGGCGAGACCTATTACACCTACCGGTCTCGTCCCAATATCCTAATGGTTTTCCATTATCCCGCACGTCTGCACAAGAAAAGGCACCACCATCACTTTTTAACAACTTAGCATGTTTTGCCTTGGGTGTATCTTTACTTGTTCTGCTCATGACATAGATTTTTTGTAGCCTCTTCGGTTAGCTTGGTTGCCATAACCTGCAGAGACTTCGCCTCATTTTTCCACATATAGAGCTTTCGATTTATCTCTTTTAAGAAATCTCTCAGCTCTATATTCTTTTTCCTCAGCTGAATGGCTTCACCTTTATACTTATCGCTTTCAGCTTGTAGCTCTTGAATGCGATTTTTGAGTGATTCCTCAGTTGGGGTAAAATATTCACCAACTAAGCAATCTGTTTTGGTGCATTTTGCTTCACAGTATTTAGAGTTGTAAAATGCACAATTCTCACAATTAATATCTATACCATTCTCATCTTTCATTTTATAACGTCTCCAAGTTTTTCGATAATAATAAGATTAGGTGCAACAGACGCTTTGACAAGGGCTGGAATTACAGACATAATTAAGTGTGCCAATGCAAATGCGAGTCCAAAAATGGCTCCCCCAAGCATTACAATAAATACTGCTTGTTCCGGAGATTCACCCTCAATAAAGACTTTGTTTACTAGCTTTACTATAACATAGCAAAGCAGAAAGCTAATGAGAGTTAGTACAATAGATAATGCAAGATTATTGTAAAATTCCAAAGCAACAATTTGTTGTAAAGTCTCTGGAACTACTGTTTCCGCTTTGTCTGCGTTTACTTGTAGAAGTTCACATATTTTGGCGCTTAGGGCATTTAGTTGCTCCACTGTAGTAAGATTATTTTGCATTGCTGTCTCCTTTCATAAAGATAATAAAATGAGTTTTTTTTTGTCTTTTATGGGTTTTTGTACTAATCCTCCACTTCTTTTAAATCCTTTAAAATGTCCATACATTTAATAGATAATCTTAACAATGAACATCTATATTCACTGTCTCGTTTAACAGATTTTAGCTTAGCGTCAACGATATCTCTTAGGAGTTCCATCTCGTTAAGACTAAACTGCTCTTGCCTTTTGTTACAAGCTTCTTCTGCATCATCCTCGCTTTCTGCCTTTTTAAGCCGTTCTAAAACGTCCTTATTATCGCGCATAATCCGGTCGAGAATCTCCATTGAGAATTCTTCTACTCTCCTTTGAAGCACCTCATTATGCGCCTTCAGCTCTTTGACTTCTGCCCTTAGCCTGTCCGCCTCTTGCGCTTCCGCGCGTTCGGACTCTTGGACGATATTCAGCTCCTTTTGAAGCTCCGCAATGCGGGCTTCATAGGATTCGTCAGTAGGTAAAAATTTGTCATAGCCTTTGCAAAAATAACATCTTGGCCCAAATATGGTATTTCTGCAATTCTCGCATTTATACTCAATTCCGTTTTTGTCTTTCATCTTTATCCCTTTTCCTTTTTTTATTTTCTTTTTCGCAAGGCGGCTCCAAAAACCAAGCTACTGGTATCTCAAAACCAGCTTTTTCACAGGATATGTTGTATTCATTCTCGTCGAAAAATCGATCGCATTGAATACATTTAGGGTTGTTTTTATCCGCCTTTGGACAAAATGTTTTATCTTTATAATTCATTTCTTTACCTCCAAAACTTTGAATCCTATCGCTATTACCTCGGGATTTTGCTCCTTTAGTACAGGATTGATTTCGTCAAAGTAATCTATAAATTCCTGCCTATTTTCAAAGCCTTCCCGCTTAGCGTCGGCTTCCGATATATCTCGCAACAGCTCGCGTTTAATATCTGTTATTTCGAGAGTAATCCGAGAATATTTTCGCGGCATAAAGATTGATGGCTTCCATATTGGAAGCTGTGTCTTACTCGAGCATTTCACAGAATAATTAAACCCTATCCCCAGTAGGTTAGGGTCTGTAGCTGCATATATAATTTTTGTATTGTTGGAATCATCATGGGCAACGAGATATGTTTCTTTCACCCAAAGTCTGTCCCCAACTTGCCAAGAGTAAAAGCACGTCTTGTAGATGCGCCTTGTCATAGTTTTCTTGCCGTCTAAAATCGCCCTTACCATAGGGGCTGAAAATAATATTGGACTGTATCTCATATATGCATTTTTCTGATAAAGTAAGAAGTTATTGTTTGTTAATAATTTAACTTAGGTTGCATTTTTCAAATGAAAGAAACACTTAAGAGTACAAATGCTTCCAAATTAAACTTGCTAGGGAGAACATAACTCCCATGGCAAACGGCACCAGTACAGTCGCAGCTCGCGCTTCCGATCCTAGTTCAATTCCGAACCCCATTAGGAGAAACTGCAGCACTACTACCGTAAGAGTTGTGAGCCCTAATCCCGTTAAAAAATTTTTAATCATTTTGGTTTGCTTCTTTTAATACTTTTATAATTTTGACATCTCTTAAAAGTGGTTCCCCATCACTTCCTATCCCAATCTCCTCGCCTATTACAATGTATTGGGGTTTGTCAATGCTGTTCATAAGCATTAAAAAATCGTCACGTGCTTGTTGATTATGAGGAACTACGATTCCTCGTCCTTCAATATATTCAAAGACTGATATCCCTGCCTCTTCTCCGATTATACTATTATCCGCACGACGACGAATTTTTGATTTTCCGTCTGGAGGAAGTTCTCCAACTCGTATATATTGTTTTTGGGAAGGTGCAACATCCTTATGCCTGTAGTTTTTATCTTTCTCCATCACAAAATTTATCTTTAAGTTTATTACTTTTATTGTTTGCAATTTCTTCGAATCTATCTTTTGCAACGTTGTAACTGGTTGTTTTAATACACTTTAAAAGTTTGCTTACTGTTGCAAAATCCTCTGCGCATTTCGGATTTATGATTTCAATAATTGTGTCAATGAAAAAATCCCTCTTAGGTATTTTTTGCATATAAGGAATTTTATAGATCAACTTCATAGGTTGCAAGTTTCTATCTTGTTATATATCATTATCTTATACCCAGTTGTTAAGTATATCTTAACAACTGGGTATGTAAGTGTTATTAAACACACAAGGGTTCCAACATTATTTACCTAAGATTATAGGTTTAGCTGTACCCTCTACTTCGATTTTCAGGCAAGCCTGCCGGATTCCCATGAAGTAACAGTTTTTAATTTCAGGAGCCACAAGGTCAGGGCGTTCAAATTTGTCGATTAAATTTTTCCACCATTTTTTCAGATTTTTAATATCGTCAGCGTCCCCAAAATCCCTCAAGTCTCCCCATAGCAATACAGCATATGCCGCTAATGAATCTTCCTCCCCAGGGACAATCTTTACCTGAATAGAACCTTCGGATCCAGAGGGAACATTGCACTTAGCTCTTTTAGAATTACGGTCTCCATAAGACCAAGTACGAAATAATCCCTTTAAAGCTTTCTCTTGCTGTATATCTCTTTCGTCGCCATCTCTTAGGGCATCAATCCTAATTACCCCGGCTATATGTGTCCACTGTGACATGTATTGACCTTTCTTCTCTTGTTTATAATTTTTTTAAATTGTTTACACTGATATAGTGCGCTATCTATGTCGATGGGTGAATCTTTCTTGTATCCAAAATTTATGTAAAAATTTTCGTCTCCATTATTTCCTCCACTTGAAAATTTAATAAATTTATATATCTTATTAAATTTCTCGGATTGGACCAAACTTTTAATTTGGTCCAATCGATTACAAATATGATCTTTTAAAGCATTTAATTGTAGCCTTGCTGCTTCTACTTCACAATTGTCGTTTAGTGCTTTTTGTAAACGTCTTGCCATGTCAAGGAGTATTTTTCCCCACGGTACAAAATTACTTTGCGCCGTGGGGAATTAATTAATGTTTCGAGGGATTATGTGAATGCTCTTTTATCGCCTGCATTAGATCCAAACATCTGTTTCTAGTGGCTATATTGTTACATCCGAAAACCATATACAACTTTGTATCTTCATGAATTACACGAATACAAGGCATACTATCACCGAGCGTATTCTCAATCTCAGCAGAGTACTTAGGATCCCACTGATTATCTGATAGTGTAATTTTAAGAATTACTCTGTACTTAGTTTTTAACAGCTTATTAAATTTATAAGTTGTTAAAAATTTTTTCAGTTTACTGCGCATATAGCTAGTAAAAGATAGCCTTTGTACATCAATAACTCCAGAGCTACCTCGTGCATAGGATGCCTCTTTTGTGTCTAGAATTGAATCCTTTTGAGATTCTTTTACAAATTTCAGTACTTCCAAAATGAGCATCCAAGACATTATGACCACCACTACTAATACCATAGCGTGTATAACATTGAAGTCTCCAACTAAGGGTTTGTTTAAAATATTCATGATTGTGTAATTCATAAGTGTTTCCTTTCTAATAATTTATCTTATTTACCACTGTATACCCATACCAGGCATGCCATTGACATAACTAAAAATACTGGCTCAACACCGCTAAATGTATCTCCACCAGCAATAGTATTAATCAAAATTAGCCCAATTAGAGATAATGCCGAAATTAAAATAATGGTCTCAATAAGCATTTTAAGCATAGACTTTGCCTGATTGTTTATAAATTAAAAGCGCAAGGCTCAATACCTTGCGCTGAAAGAATGTTTGCGTTTTATGGAATTTAGTCAATGGAAATTCCAAACTGGCTGCAGGTTTCACGTAACTCGTTTACCGCTGCAATTTCTTTTGCCTTAACTTGTACGTACGCTTCAGAAGCAACTTTGGACGCAGATGCCGCAGTACTCATTTCAGCACCTTTAATCACTCCGTTTGCTAACCCTGTCAATATAAGATTAAATCCTTGCAAGCAAGTATTATCTTCTATATCGAAATACTTGGTGTAAATGGCGTCGTACCAACTAAGCATGGTCTGCATAGATGATTCTATGAGCGGCCACCAGGTATTCACGTTGTCCCCAAGTCCCTGCTTAATATATTTTTCTATTTCTTCTGTGGAATAGTCTGAAGCATTAACGGAAATGAGAATTCCATTACCGCTCGCCTTAAATATATTTGTAAGGTCCGGGTTCTTTTTACACACAGCGTTGACCGTATACTGTGCAGCCGTTTCCAAGGACGGTGCAATCACAGATGCTACAGTAGTAAAATCTGCAGAGTTGAACCATCCTTTAATTTGTGTACATCCACACAAGGTAGCTATGGACGCAATCACAATAAGTATGCTTGTTCTTATATGTTTCATTGTATTTTTTCCTTTTGTTAGTTATTGAGTTGAGTGAAAAATTTATTTTTTCTGAAATACTGATTTATTGCTCTTCAGCTTTTTGTCGAAATCTGCCTTGGATATGCCGGTTATCTCCTCAAAGACTTCATAGTCAAAGTTTGGTAACTCAAGCGTTAGACGCACGTCGTTAACTGTAGCCCTATCGAATGCGAGTTTAAACATCTCCTTTTCAGGATATTTTACCCTCAGAATCCAAAGAGGCCAAGGAATGCGACGAGGATCTACATCTGTTTCTTTGTTAAAGAAATAACATTTAGGGGATATTGTGTTGAAACAACCACAGTTACGGTCCCCAATGTTAAAGAAACCAGTATTGTAGTTACCTCTGTTCCCATCTCCCGTATTTTCGATGCCGATGTTATATGATCCACTGTTTCCGTGTCCCACGTTAGCACCTCCGGTATTATAATTTCCGATATTGCCGTGACCGGTATTGCAATCTCCTTTATTGCGAGTTCCGGTGTTAAGATTTCCCACATTTGGTCCCTGACTATTTTGGTATCCAATATTGTAGTTGGGGCGCGGGGGTAGGTTATCTAAAGCACGGTCTTCATAATACTTTATCCTGCGTTTACAGGTTTTAGTAATTTCTTTGACCAGCCTTATCGTTTGACACAATATTTCAGGTGAGGTTCCCGCTACGTGTTCAATGCAAGTTTTACCCTTAACGTCTACTTCGAATATTCTCGCCTCCTCAAGTATTTCACCATACAAGGCAAAAATCCAGTTGGTAGAAACTTTATAGTGTGAGTCTTCGATTTTTGCAGCCGGAATCTTGGGAGTCCACTTTCCGGGCTTATTGCCCTGTGGCAAATAATCCGTATAATCGAACCCGGAATTAATTACTTGATTGTCTTCTACTCTAAGAACTATATAGTGTTTATTGTTTTTCATATCATATCCTTTCTTTATTATTATATTGATTATTGCTTATTGCCTGCAGAATGCATGGCAAAAAATTTTTCAATAGGCATTTCAATTATTTTTCCTGTTTTTTTATGCCTAAACTTACATACAGTATTTGCTCTGCAGCATTTAGATATTTGGCGACTCCCTCTAAATACAGTAGAGCAAGTTGGACCTATATTTAAGTTATAAAATATATGTGCGAAGGGAAAGTCCTTTAAAGATAATGGCGTTCCCAACGGATACGTAGGGTAATAGTACCCCAGTAGTGGAGAAATACTAAAATGCGTTAATTTTAGATAGTCAAAAAATGCTTCTTTATAAAGCTTTAAATTCTGATCGCTTGCCGAAGCTTTTAACTGCTCATGCATTTTGATAAGTCTCTTTACTGCCTTTTCTACCTTATCAAAGAAGAAGCTATCTGTTCGTAGCAATTTCTCGATATCAAAGAATCCTCCCGCATAGTCATATGTAGCAGGGGGTAGCACTGTCGAACTGTTATCAGAATTATTCATATAATAGCAGTTCAACAAAACTTATTTAAAAATACAAGTTTTTTTTAAAATACCCAATTAGTCCAATCAAATTCTGAACCTTTTGGAAATGTGGTATCTAATTCAAATCTTAGTTTTTCAGGAACTTCAGTCCAACCAGACCAAAGAGATTCACCGAATTCTTGGGTAGTAGAATGGATTTCCTTACCCAACAAGTTATCCTCATCTTTTATATCTCTGTGGGGACTAACAAGATATAGGCCTTGATTTCCATTGCTCGTATCTTCATCGGCAAATAATAGGATAAACTTGTTTGAAAAATGTTTTTGAAATTCCAATAACCATCCTATAGGCGTAACCCAAGGTGTACTAAATATAATTGAACAGTCTGAAACCGCTTGCAATGACGCATTCCATTTACACCCCCAATTAACAACAGACCAGTCGTACCAGTCCTTAAATTTACATAGAGTCTTACAACAAAATTCGATTAGCTCTTGTTTTTGATCTCGCGTGAGATCTTCTACCTTATGCGTAAGATCTTTTTCTGTATCATTAATATATGACTGCAGTATATCAAAGAATTTATCTGGGTCGGTATCTTGGGTAATGCGCTTGTTTTTACAGCATTGGAGAACTAATTCTTTCCATCTTGTATTTTTTGGGAATTCAGTTGTTTGACAATATACTACACTGGGATGCTCTAAAATCTTGGGCATAGGTACCAGCTTATTGAAATCCATTTGCATTTTCGGATTCTTATCTGTAGATTTCGTGTTTATGTCACACAACTCTAATGCTTCCTTTAGCTGAGATTGATTTTTAAACACTAGTTGGTTAAGTACTTCATTGGGCATGATCGTTCTCCTGTAAGTTTAATATGTTCAGATTTAGAAAATTGTTATTTAAGATTATTATTGACCTTTATAGTTTTTGTAATTTACATTTTTTTAGTTTATTCATAATTATGCCTGAAAAAATTGAATCCAATAACCCAAAGTTCGTAGAAAGCTATTCTGTTGAGGATTGGCAAATTGAAACTCCCAACGGTTGGGAGGATATTGAAAGTGTGCATAAAACAATACCTTTCGATGTATGGCAGATTGTTACCGCTAACAAGAAAGTGTTGCACTGCGCAGATGAGCATGCTGTCATAACAGATAATGGGGAGATGACACATGCTAAAAACTCATTGGATAATAATATTATTACCTCCGACGGAATCTCTTCAGTGGTGTCAGTAGATAAACTACCATTGCCACCGGAGCATATGTATGACATCACCTTAAAAAGTGATACCTCCCATGTGTATTTTACTAATGGTATTTTAAGCCATAATACTACTAATATGCTTGTTGCCGCAGATTTATATTGTAGGATAATTCCTGGTTTAAGAATTGCTACAATTGTGCCTAGAGTGGACCAATTAAGTACACTGGGGTACAAGCTGAAAGAAATAGAGCAAGGTTATAGGTTTAACCCAAGCAAGGTAAACGCAAAATTTAAATCCAATTTGCATTATAAAGAATATGATCATGGCAAGGCTAGAATGTCCTTGCATCGAATGTATTACATTCTTACAGATGCCTCAAAAATGCGTTCACCTACATTTGATTGGATTAATTTCGACGAATATCAAGATTTCGATTCAACGTTAGAAAAAGTTGTCAAATCTACACAATCTCGTTCTGAATTTAGATCTGTAACCTACGGTGGAACTTCAAAATCAACGGATACCCCTTTGGAGCAACGTTGGTTGGAATCTGCAAGAGGACTTTGGAGAATGACTTGTCCTGCTTGCCATTTTGACAATTATCCGGATTTAAACCACAATGTATTGGATATGATACGCCCAAAGGGTTTATGCTGTCTAAAATGCGGGAGAGTTTTAAACGTGCGTAATGGTTGTTGGGATTTCGAAGCACCTGCTATGTTAAAATATGGATTATGGGGATTTCATATACCACAAATCATAGTTCCAGCTAATACAGAGAAACAATCAATCTATATCGATATTTACAAAGCTTCGCAATCTTCAGATAAAAAATCATTTTTAGAAGAGTATCTTGGAGAGGCTACAGAATCTGGTACTAAAGAAATAACAACAAAAGATCTGCAAAATATTTGCATTCTAGGGGATATACGTGACGTACAAAAGCAAGCAATTGCCGCAGTTCCTCCAAAATATATCTTTAAAGTATCTGGATGTGACTGGGGAGGCTCAGACTACAATCCTGCGACAAGGTCCAAAGCTTCATATACTGCACATTGTATTATTGGGGTTACTCCAGATCACAAGTTCGACATACTTCATATGAAAAAATATGCAGGTATGGACTACGATGATATTACACACTGCATTGCTAAAGATCATCATAGATTTGGGTGTTATGCTCTCGCCAATGACTATGGTAACAATGCAGTATATGTAAATGAGTTAAAGAAACTTGTTGATCCATTAAAAGTTATCTTGTTTAAATATAAGGCTACCGGAACCTTCCTTTCGATACCGAAAAATTCCGAGATGTTTAATTTATATTCCCTGCACCGCACCGATAGTATTACAACTTTGTTTATGGATGTAAAAAATCGTCGCTTGCGCTCACCACGTTGGGATCAAGTAGTTGAATTTCTAAAAGACTTTTTGGTTTTGACTCGTGTGCCGTGGGAGTCACCACAAGGTGTTACTGGATTTTTATATAGTAAACCTGGGACTAAAACTGATGACATGCTTCATGCAATCAACTATGCTACGGTATTGGCTAAGTTAATATGTGGAGAATCGCTATTTGAAGACGAAGCTGGATTAGAATTATTTCGTAATTACTTTAAGTATGGTAGGGATATGCGCCATATTATACGAAATAAACATGCTACTGTAACTTCTGTGTAGTAGCATGTTACTTATCGCAGACTTATAACTTTATTCCATATCGGTATTGATTTCTATTTCAGGAAATTTAGGAAGTGTTTCAATACCTATTTGTCGTAGTTGAAAGCTGATTGCGTTACAATTTTGCTTAATTATGTTATATTCTTCTGGATTTAATTGAAGCTCTTGGGTATCAAATGGCTCATCCTGTAATAATACATTTATAAAATTACGTATAAGAGAGTTAAATTTATATGTAGATACGACTACGTCATCATTGCAAAGACTGACCTCATAGATCCCCCAGAGTACTTCTGGAATAGATATATCGTCTGTGTCCAAATCTGTATCAGCAATCCCCGGATCTCCCGTGGTTAATGTTTCACATATGGATTTAAACGTTTGCAGGTCGTTATAAAAATAGTCCGTGGTTAGCGCCACCAAAATCGCATTCAGTTTGTTTTGGTTGTCTTCGTGTACTTCAACTCCAAAATCCTCTTCCAACCAAGCAAAAAGAACAAGTGGGTCCACAGTAAATGTTTCTTCCCCGTATTGAATTAGGCAGATAGTAAGCAATACTGTGGCAAACGTATCTGGATTCTCGAGTGCCAGATACGTTTGTTCTAGATTTAATTTAGGTTTCTGTTGTGTAGATTGCTGTTTGTTAGCGGACATATTATGAATGCGCTACTACATGTAGTACGTTATTAAGATACTCTGAGGTTAACGCCGGGTCTTCCGATATACGCTCGGATATACAAATGGCATCTTTAGTTTCATCCTCAATTAGCTTAAAGAAGTTTTCAGAAGCAGTCTTATTATTTGTAAACGCCACTATGCGATCTTTAAGCTTTAAGAGCTCTTCCTTAGGGACATAGGCATGTGCAATTTTAATATTTCTTTTACAGAAATCCAGAGCCTCTGCCATTGTCAAATCAGAATTCACATCCGTGTACGGATTTTTTATTTGGGGAGTGTCTATAAATCTTTCTGAAGCTGACTTATTATAATATTCTTTATCAAGACGATTTGTTTCTCGGTCAACATTATAGATTAAATCTTGGCACTCCATTAAGCAATCCTGCTCATTCAATGCGTCTGACTGTATATAATCTTTAATCCATTGGTATTTCTGATTTCCCGTCTTCTTAAATCTATCTTCCAAAAGATCTATCATTCTTTCACCATCTATCACCCAAAGAGCACCATCCTTAGCGACTGTGGGGTTAATCTTGGCATACTTTTTTGACTCCTGCGGAAGCTGATCATATGCTTTTACGATATTTCGTGCTGCATGCACATAAATATTCGCTGGGAGTTTCCACTTAGCCTCAAGTAAGTCCGTGCTAGATTGTATGATATTTTCTGGAGTATCTATAGGAAAGAATCCTGCACATTTGCCGGTGTAAGCATACTTTGGAGTTTCATCCTTAGTCTCTATGCTTGCATATTTCTTATGCTTTTGGTCATTAAAATCAATAAGAAACTTTAAGGCTTGTTTAAGATCCTCACCAACAGAATGAAAGTCTGCAGCACGCTTCAACATTGATTCTAATTGAAGATTACTACGATCTCCTTTGGTAAAGAAATGTAGTGCGGATAAAAAGGTATTTTCCTTGTTATCAATAGGATATTCTCTATTATCTCTATCTGCAAATAGCTCAGAAGCAAGTTTCTCAAAAGAATCTGTGCCCGTGGAGCGCTCAGAGATAAATGTAGGTAAGGCATTGGATTGTTTTAAAAGCTCAAATGCCGCAAAGTTACTATCTGAATTTTGGTCCATAAGTATTTTATATTAAATTATCTGAATTGATCAGACCATTTTCAGTCGCTGTCGTCAATACTTTTTGTGCATTCATATGCAATCCATTCCCGTGTAATTTGTGCAATCTCACGATTATTTAAGGGGGGAAGCCCGTTATAGTTGTTAGGGTCATCATTATAAACAATGTAGCCTAACTTACTATAATTTTTACTTTGAGGGTGTGGTTCCTCAATTATTGAAAGATATTGTACATCGTTAAGACTATAAATTGGATTAAAATGCCAATATTTTTTATTCGCATTTGAATGAATAAATAATTCTATATCCGAAAGATATGAGAATTTATCTGGGTGTTTATACCCTATAAATGGATACTCCTTACTATAGGTAGCAATAAAAAAGACCGGGAGTTTTGTCTCCCGGTCTTTTAAATCAGCGTAGTAATCTGAGCACCACAATTCTCTCGGATCTCCACCAAAAGGACAGCGTTCACAAGTCTGAGTTTCTTCACCCATATGCTAAAGCGTGTTTTTCGTTGTATTTTTACTGCGCTCTGTGGCGTATCTATCGTAAAATAATTTTTGTCTTTGATAAGCTTTGTAATGAGCCCAATCTCTTAGGCTCTTAGACTCCATTTTTTTAGCTAAGATAACCGCCACAGCAGTACACAGTAATACTGCAATACTCAAATTTCTATGGTATCTTTATCTTTTGAGTCGGGTGACTCTTTGTTTGTTGCAAAGCAATCATAAAACCCCTGCTCACAATTTTTAACAGTGGTTTTTAACCCATTGGCATACAGAGAATATCCTACTATGAATACTCCTATTATGCCAATGAGTGGAATTGCTACGAACAATACTACAATTATGCATAGTCCAAATAGGCATAATTGTGCTAAACATTTGGTATATTCTAATATTTTATTCATATTCATTTTTATGTTATTAAATTTTTAGTGTGAATTTTTCCATTTTTTTCTGTCGTTGACTGCTTTTCTTTTCTTGTTGACATGAACTTGGGTCGGAGGTGCCTTGATCTTCGATCTGAGGCTCAAAGCACCCATTATAGATTTTGTTTTTTTATTCTTCGTATTCAATTTTAATCCCATAACTTTTAAAAAAATTTGTACAAGCGCATTGAATTTGAGATATAACATTTTGAAAATTATGCACATCTCGAAATTTTATGGCAAAATATATATTTTTGCTTGCTCTGCTAATAACCCAATTGACACATTCCTCCTCAGGGTCTGAATAAACTGCCATTACATAATTAAACTCATGTTTCTTATGAATATTCAGATCCAAAGGGCGTTTAGTATCAAAAGATATTCCCCATTTAGAGATAGCACTGTTGTCAGATTGTGCATTAAGCATCGACGCGCAAGTAAATAATTTTCCAAATATAACACTCGTTACACTTGATAATTTACTGTAATCATCTTTGCCAAATACTTTGTTGGACTCAAATTTTAATTTGTGCTGTTTAAAACCCTTATCGTCGATTACTTCTTGATATACAGTAAATTTTATTCCGAAATATCCGGAATAAAATTCATGTCCAGGAATTACCATAGACAAGAATTTTTCCCAAGCACACTTCCAACTACTATTTTTATAATAATCACTAAGCTCCCACTCACTAAAAGTGAGATCAATACATAGCTTATCGTCATCTTCCTGAACTGGAACTATAGGTATAGTTACAGTATGCTGGAACACATTGACATAATATTCGGGTGAAAATTTCATAAGAAACTTTTATTTATATAGTTATAAACGTTTTCCGCAATTGCAGTAGGTTCGCTATCTGCGTTTACATAATGCAAATTGCCCAGTAAGTTTGGATAATAAACTTGCATAAGTTGAATTTGTTCTTCATATCTTAGGCGCAGCTTAGTAAACCATTGCAGATCCTTTTTATCCATTGCATCAGAAGAATGCAGCGAAGATTCTCTTTTAGCCAATCTTTCGATTATAAGATTTGGTTTTAAATCCAGGTAGATCGTGCTGTCAACTTTTAACAATTTAGAAATTGTGGACAACATTAAGTCAACCAGCTTAGGGAATTTTCCGGGATACTCCTGCGGAATCATCTGATATACGCAGCTAGACAGAACAAATCTGTCACACAATATAACAGGAGAAGACGCATTTTTAATTTCCTGTAGCAAAAAGTCTTCTAACATTTCCAGTCTTGCTGCAGAAAACAACAAGAATGCGCGGAGCTGTTTAAGCTCCGATGCCGAGAAATCATTTGTCTTCAACCACTCACGCACAAATTTTCCAATGGGCGTCCCCCCATAAGGCTCATTTACACAGAGTGGTCTAAATCCATCTCTAGATTCAAAAATATTGCATAAGTTGTTGATAAGTGTGGTTTTACCACACCCATCGCAAGCTTCAAATACAATAATCTTAGACATAACTATCCTCCTTATTGGTTATAATAGTCTATTCTTGGTTTTTGATAACAACCAAAGCCTATTGATACTAGACTTCCGTCACATTCGCATTCCCGAATCCTTCGGGATACTGTTGCTCCGGCACATATGATAAAATTTTTATCCAGTAAGTTATTGGATTGGACAACATCAACAAGTACCTCACGTACTTTTTTTGATTTTGCCTGTTTGGATTTTTGTTTTTGTTTTGACATAATTGTTTTTCCTTTTTGTAATTAGATTAATTAATATTTTTTTTATTATGCCCTCGAAATCGAAAGCACAACAAAGATTCTTCGGTATGATATATGGGGCTAAAAAGCACCATACCGAAGACAAGTTAACTGGCAAAGCTAAAGAAGTTGCTGATAAACTTACCAAGCGACAAACAAAAGACTTTGCGGAGACCAAAACTTCTGATCTTCCTGAAACGACCCAGGAAACCAAAAAGCAAGAGTATAATAGAAAGGTTGCTTCTGCCTTATGGCAAGAATGCATCCGATTATTTTCTCGCGACTGAAGTGACTACTAAAAAAAAACAGATAGGGTTGAAGGCTATAGCCTTCAACCCTATCTGGGGGTTTAAGAATATAGCCCACTATTGTAAAGCCGCATAATACGGCAATAGTAGTGGGCTATGTTTTACCCCAAAGAACCAAACCCAAGTTCTTTGAAGATAGCTACATCATCCACGCATTTTAGCGATGGAGTAGAAATCCAACGTGTGATCCCGTTGGATTTCAGTTGCTCGATTACCTGCGAAGCGATTCGCAGCGACCCCTTACTCATAGGGAATCCGCCCTGCCAGATTTCGCAGAGCTTACCCTTATGAAACACAAGGGCTTTACTCCTTTCTGGATTTGCGGGTACTGCTTTCAAGCAGTACACGTAGATGCCAGCACCTGCGGCTCTTGGCATCTGCGCCATAAGCACCTCCGCCTTCATAAAGGCGGGGTGAAGGTTCTTTTGGAACACTTCACCCTCGGTTAGGGGACGCCCCTCCGGGAGACTGGATCCAATGATCCATGCTCCCCCCATCTGGTCGCGCATCGCGACCAGAGTGAAGGTGACATGATTTTTGCTTCTAGACGATTTTGCCATATCCTAAAACCCTCCTTTCACTTCTTGGAAGGAGGGTATAGTTTGCTCGCCCTGTCCTACTTTCTTCGAGTCGTTACGTAACGACTCCAAGATTTCGGCCTTATACTGAGACTTTTTCATGTCCCAGTATTCTTTGCAAGCTGAATACTCTGCCTCCGTGCGAAGCCTTTCAGCTTCTTCAGAGGCCTTTTCTTCAGCTTCCTTTTGGGCGCCAATGTAGTCTAGCCCAAAGGCTACGACTATGAATAGGGCTGCGACTCCCAGCCCCCCAGCAATACCGCCGGCTAATAGTCCGGCGATAACGGCTAGAACGAATGTTATTTGCATAGATTTCCTTTCTTTTTGTAAGTATATCGGGATAATATACTTACTTTTTTTTGTTATGGTTAAAAACATCCCTACAAATATATATACCACAAAGTATACTATTTTTTCACAACTTGTTGGGATTGCTCAAACAATTCACGGTCTACAGTACGCGCAGGCTGATTCCAACTAGTCATTTGCAAGACAACACCTGCATCTACAAATATTTTTAATTCTTCTGGTTTTATAGGATATCCATCTTTCGTCATCACATCCTGCAACACATCTTCTACAAAATCTCTATTTAATGCATAATAAATTGTAGAACGCTCTGCCTCTCCTGAACTATTTCTGCGCACGTGTCCAAGTTTATGTTTTTTACAGCAATAAGTTAATGTATACACCTTAGACATAATGTTTTCTGGTAACATTGTCTTACGAAATATATATTGCCCATTACCCCCATCTCCCGTGGGGTCAAAGGATAGATGCCTATTCACCTGCTGAAGTGTCATGCTCATAAGTAAATCCCTTAAAGCTGACGTGGGATTTATTTCTGATTTGCAAGCTACTATAACATTGTCCCACCACAGGTAGCTAAAAATTAGATTCCCTTCATAAATTAATTGAGTACCATTTTCTGCAATTTGATCATCTAAGGCAAATTCTTCGATGTTCACACTAAATAACCATTTAAAAAATCTACTGATTGTATCAAGAGTAAATTTAGTTACTTGCTTATATGCCTGTGCACTTAAACCATAATTTACACTATAAATATCTTTTTCATTTTCTTCTGTAACGTTGTCCTGCGTGACAAATACAACATAGGGATTATTACTGTAGTTGCTTAGCATTAACTTTAGATTCTTGCAACGAACATATACGGGATAGTCATTTAAACCGTCAAAGAGTTTTTTTGATCTTATAAATCGATCGTTGTTAGGGATATTAAATGGCGCAATTTGTCCCAAAGCTAAAAAAACAAATTTAACTAAATTGCGGGCATTAACGGAGTCATGTATTAAAAGTGGTTTAGTTTCATAGCCTAAATATTGCCTATATAACACAGATATAATATAGCTAATTACATCTCGCACTCCAGAATTTAAAAATTTAGAGTATTTTTTATAACTCATTCTTACTGGAATGTCAGAAGAAAAACAAAGCTTTAAGTCCTTAGACATGCAATTAGTAGCATCTGTATTATTGTATGATAAAAATGCAAAAATATTCTGGCTTTTTAGGTTAAACTTTAAGGCTGTGGCCTGCCAAGCCATTGCTGTATAAACACCATTTGACTTGTCCCACCCCAATGATAATGTACCATATCTACAAGGTGCTTTGTTTATATTATGTCGTATAACACTAAGAAGATTTTTATAAAATGGGTTATCACTACCATCGAATAGTGTAGGTAAACTTAGCTTAATATTTTCATCGTCTTCGATTAAATTAGTAACAGTAAAACGGGTGTAAGCCTTTAAAGCGAGATCCTCAATAGCAGATTTCTTTAACAAATCTTTTTTGCTAAAAGCTATTGCATATTCTTGATTTCCCCCCGTTATCAAACGACCCTTATGAATTATCTCTTCAGAGTCTTTAAAAATTATATTTTGATCCACTTTGATTATAAAGTTGGAAAGAATTTGCGTATTAGAAGGGTCATCTTTAGGTTCTAATATATATCCGTCCGAGGTCTCCCATATGATAAAGTTATTAAACTCTACCATATCTCTAGACATTGCAGAAATTTTATTCAATGCACCTATATAATTATTTGATTTAGCCCAATCCATTAATCTACGCTTAAATGGGAGCTGGTTTACATCAAAAATATCCATGAGATATTGTAATTCTGAGGACACCCCAGTGGAAGTTGTTTTTGATGCTTCTGTGATCAGTGCCTTATACTTATTTTCCACAAAAGCATTAAAGGTGTATAAGTAGTCATCTTCTTTATACGCATGGTAGTTGCATATATACAAGTCCGCTTCAGAACAGTCCTTTAACACTAAGGAGTCATGTAGTGACTTAATAGTTTGTAGGCTACTATTATGGTCATTTAGAAAAATTAATTTTCTAAACGTACCAAGATTTGATCTAAGGTTATTAGGTTCATTTAAATTTATATCTACTGCTAAATAACTTTGATCTTCAAGTTCTAAACATTCTTTAGCGTAATTATGTAGGACAATAGCCTCATAAATATTTTCGATAACTCTAATTTTAGTATTATTAAAATCAATATGGGGGCTTAATGCATAAATACCTGCAAAAGAATTTTTGTAATTATTTAGATATACCTGATAGCAATTATTAGTTTTAGGATTAATAAATTTTAAGCTATTGATTATATGATAGTCAGCAAAATAAGGTATAACAATCCATTCTTTACTGTCATTAAACAGTTTTCCGTTTATAAAAGAAGCAAAGCTGTTATTATCATTTTTTATCTTAAGGTCTCCTTGCTCTATGGAAACTACTTCTGGTGTATATGATAAAATATTATTATCAGAAATAAATTTTAACATATAAAACAAATGCACTGAGTCCATAGCGAACCCTATACCTTTTAAACTGCGTATATTACCTCTTCGCATCCATTTTTGTGTCTCCACAAGAATACTGGGGTCTGCGGGGTTTGAGAAAAGCGATGCTACTACAAGATTTAGCACATTTCTGCGCTTAACTAGGATATGATGTAATGCCTTTTCAATATATGCGGGTTCATGTAATAGTTTGGTCTTTAACTGAACCCCGTAGTATTTAAAAAATATTCTGAAGGCTTTTGCATAATCTCCATGCATATAATGCGCCAACATATCAATAGAAGTCCCAGCTATAAAAAGATTACTTCTTAGTTGCTCTTCTGAAATACCTGAAGATTCCTCTAATTGCTTTAAAGCATTTATATTAAGATATCCAAATGGGAGTATTCTTAGTAAACTTCCATTAATTCTTGAATAATAACGCTCCATAGAGCCGGGAGATTCCACTGGCAATTCCTCCAATGTGGAATCTTTTAAAATGAAAGAATCTTCCGCTTCCTCTGAGACTTGACGTGTCCGCGAAGGATTTGCAGCTTGATCCACTGTATCTTTACTGATAGCAAACCCCAGATCCTTTAAAATAAAGTAGGGGTCAACGCTATCAATAATATTTTCAATAGTTTTTATTCTCATTTCTTTATTTGTGTTTTGCTTATAGGCATCTAAACATCGTAAACGTCATTCCATTCTTCTTCAGAAATATATGTTGGTGTTACATTGCCATTGCTATCTTGTGAAAATATTAGGCGCATATATTTTCCTGGTACTATTTTCTTGTCTGTGCCATACACATTAAATTGTAAAGACGTTAGCGGTGTTTGAGTTTTGATTTCGTCCACAAAAACTTTTATTGACTGGTCGTTGTCGCCAAAGACGTTCCCTGTGACTGTTGCGTCATTAGAATTGCCCGAAGCGTCCTTCACAAGCGTAGTCGTTGCATTTCGCGCGATTGTGTAGTTTTCGAGCGCGAGATTGCAGCGCATATGATAGGTATCGGATAATATCATAGTTCCAGACGTTAGCGCACCGATTGCCATTTGTATTGGTTCTTTCCCTCCGAGAGAACCTTTACAATCAAATTTTATCTTATAATGCCCTGAGGACGTTATACCCAATGAAGCATTTCCATAGAAGCCTCCGCCATTCGCAGAATTTTTCTGAGTGGTTAATTGTGTCGAATAGTCATAAACTTCGGCGTAAGCTCTTTGGCAATTTGTATAAATTTCAAACTGAGGTGTCCCTGAGAACGTAAGGTCAATATCTAATGTGAAAGAGAAATCAAGTCCACTTTGAATCAGTCCACGTGTAATGCGTGGATATGAGAGAGTTGAAGTTCCCGAACAAGTAGCGGTATCTCCCGAAACTGACCAGCCGCTCCCGTACATACCTGTAAATTGGTCGCCTATTAACGACGGCGGAATAAGCCTGCCTGCCACATAGTCCGCAATGCTGTACGGCGAGCTTTCCGCGCTTACGTCAAAATTAAAAACGTACAAATTGCGCAACATCATCGGATTCGCCGAAGCGGGGTTATTGGAGTAACTATAATTAGACGTATTGACCGCCCAATTCCTTGTGCCACTGAGTGAGCTAACTACTACATTTTTTAAACTTGAACTTATATTCTGCTTTGCGCCGTCAATATAAATATCCCAATTCAACGCCTCTGTTGTCACTGCGCGGCAAATACCTATTATTGTGTGCATTTTACCTAAAAATTCAGATAGATTTACATCGCAATTTATCTCGGTCGTCTTTTGCGCTCCGTCTACCAATAAAAGCATTGTTAATCTTAACTGAGGCTTACTCGAAGTGTCCAAAAACGCCAATGTGCACCACGGGTCAGTTGTGCTTCCGTAGTCGCCGTATTGAAATATGGTTTGTGTGGAGCTGTCGCTTTGCCATTCGTCAATTCGCACAGTTGCACAAATCGAGAACGGGAAATTGGGAATCGCAAAGTTAGACCCTGAAAGTTTGCCTTTGTCGAAATACAGCGTGCCATACGGAAGCTTGGAAAGGTGTGAATCTAAAACTTTATTTTCTATTTCATTAATAGCTCCTACAATAGTTTTGTCTGTAGTTGTAAGAGAATTATCAGTAGCATTTTGTTTAGCTGATAAAGAATGAGTAGCTGAATCTTGATCAGTTCCTCCAGCTCTTACATCTGTTTGACTCCAAGATATACCATCCCAAGAAACAGTCGCTGCATTTGATCTTGCAGATGTTGAAGTTCCATTACCTATAATATCTGCGTATTTATTGTCGGCATCTTCAATGTTATATTTACCCTGAGCGTGCTGGTAATTACTTGAAGCTATTGTATTAGAACCTTCAGCGTGAGAATACATGCCTGAAGCAGTTGTATTAGTACCTTCAGCAACCTTACCACTAAGTTTAATATTTGCTACAGTAATAGTAGCAGAAGGAGTACCTCCTGAAGTTTCTGAATAATAAAGTAATTTATTTTGTTTGTTTGATAATGCAGTATTAACTTCATTAATTGCACCCACCACAGTTTTGGCAGAAGTGGCAAGTGTATCATCTGACTTTGTTTGATATCCACTGAGGTCTACCGAACCACCAAGCGCGTCCCAAGCACTACCAGTCCACGCATAGTTTGTACCTGCGGGGTATGTTTGATATGCTTGTGCAACATTCCAGGTGTCGCCTACTTCAGCTTCTTCTGGGAGTTGATCATAGGTATCAACACTGCCTTTGTAGGTTAGTGCTGAACCTAAGTCAGTCTTTATTTGGTTGATTGCACGACGCACGGCGCTTGCAGTAGGTAATTCATGTTCCCCACCACTTTGCAAGTTTATGTCTTCAACAATTGTAGTAGCGTAAGGCTCAGAGTTATTTATTTTAAATCCGGTAGCAGTTTTAATATTGACGGCTGCATTAGAAACAGAAATTCCATAAAGTACTGCATCTTCTTCTCCGTCCAAAATACCAAACCCCGCCTGTGGCATTCCACCACCGGAAGGATGCCCTATGTGCATTCCCGCAGCGCCAGCTTTAACAGTTATAATACTATTTGGCTTAGTTGCTGTCTCAATTGTTACAGTATCAGTTCCTTCAGAGTAATACTTAAGAGTATTCTGCTTTGCTGCTAAGCTATCAGCAACAGCTTTTTCTGAAGCAACCTTGGTATCAACTGCACCTGCGCTTGGGATAGATGTGGATATATCAGTCTTTAATACTACGTCGGCAGTATTTGCTTTTGTAGCTAATTCGCCATCAATAGAAGTTTCTAAACCGGAAATAGCACTAACCAAGGTATCTTCTACTAATTTAGATGTCGGAACATGTGTATCGTCATCTGTGAGTTTAATGGTATCGATACCTTCTATAGTAACATCGTCTACAGTAATATCCGCTACCGTAATGGTTCCTGTATTAAAGGTCTTAGCTCCGGTAATTGTTTGAACGCCATTGGTTGTTAAGAAACTACTGGTATCGACATTATTTATAGCTTCCCATATTCCGGTATTATTATAGTATCTTAATACAGGATTCGTTTCAGAAATATCTAACCATAAATATCTTAATTGTTCCAAAGATGTTGGAGCAGTGGGAGAAACAATTACAGGTCGTTTATCGTAAGTGATAATAGGAGTACTCATTTAGTTTTAATGGAATTTATTTTTAGCTTGTCATAGTCATAATCAGAATGCAACAAAAAAACTCCGAGAGAAACCTCTCGGAGTTGTAAAAAATAACATGATTTACGTTTAAAGCATGGAAACCACAATATTAGCGCTGCTAACAGCAACACCTAAATCATAGTTTACAGTGCCACCGCTCATCGAAGTAATTGAAGTGCCTGTTCCAAATATTACTTCACGATACCAAACGTTATTAGTTGCATCGTATTCAAAGACCGTACGGGACTTGGCGCCACCCTCTGAAGCTATTGTGTCAAATACGACTTTGTATCCAGCCAAGCTACTAACATTTGATGGTATGGCAATCGACCCTGTTTGACTCGTCGATTTAAAAGCAGTTTCACGATTTAATATGCCACCATTTGTGTTAATTGTATCTAACGTTGAGGTGGTTAGCTGTACGCTTATATTGCCATTCGCCACTGTTACAGCACTCGGAGGAGTACCAGCTTGTGTAGTAGCACCTAATTTTAGAGACCCACCACTAGCTGTACTTTCTTCATAATACGTAAGCGCATCTTGCTTTGCAGCCAAGCCGTCGTATACAGCTTTCGCAGAAGGCAGCTGTTGATCCGTCGAAGAAGCACTTAGTGTGGTCTGAATGGCAGAGCCAGTTACCGAACCATTAACAGTTAACTGGTTAGCTATTGTAAACGTTTGTCCGGTAAACGTGGGGGCTGAAAACGATCCAGCTCCAACTTCGCCAGTAAAGTAAGTCTCTCCAGATGAAACTGAGCCTATATTCTGCGTCTTATTTTGCAACGCAGATATATCAGTATTAAGTTCAGTCAAAGCACCTTCAACAGTGTCAGCAGTTATACCATCTATAGAAATGCTACTGTCTTGTTTTCCAGAATTGCTGGTATTGATTTCATTAATGGCGCCAACAATTGTCTTGGCCGTGGTATCCAGATTGTCATCATAGGTATTGGTTGTAACACCCGCAATGACAGCTGCGCTTACATCACTGGCTGACTGATAACCTAAAACGCCTTTCCACGTAGCCGGTACGATATTGGACGCATCAACCTTAGCGGCGCCATCAGCAGTTGTTTTAACTGCGGTAAGAGCTGTATCTAAGGAAGTTAAAGCATCAGGGATTGTCGTTTTAGCTTCGCCTTGAATGTTAACCGATATTGTAGCATCTTGCTTGCCTGCAAGTGAGGTTTGTAAGGTTCCAATTGCCTCAGTATTATCAGCAACGTCTTTTACGAGACCGGATTCTGCATTACCGACAGTGGTTTGAAGTGCCCCTATGTTTGTGGTGTTAGTTGCAACTTCACCGTCTAATTCGTTAATAGCGCCGACAACCGTTTTAGCGGCAGTAGTTAACGAATTGTCATTTTTCGTTTGATAAGCACTTAAATCAACCGACCCTCCAAGAGCATCCCATTTGGTTCCATCCCAAGCATAGTTTGTACCTGCAGGATAATTGCCATAAGCTGCTTCAACGTTATAAACGTCGCCAGCCTCTGCATCGTCCGGAAGAGCATCATAAGATGCAACACTTCCTTTATAAGTATAAACCCCCGATATGCTGGATTTAACTTCATTGATGGCAGTTACAACCGCATTGGTGCTAGGTATGCGTCCCGTATTTCCCGTTGAAGATGGAAGCGTTTCATCAATGACGGAACCGGTAATACCATTAGTAGTATCTAAGGTGACTGTTGCAGCACCTGTGCCATTCCCAATCGTCAGCGTAGTAAGTCTGGCGCTGGAACCTGTTTCAATGAAGTTTCCTATAGCATCCGCGACTGCTTTTTCAGACGCAACCTTTGTATCAACTGCGCCTTCCTCCGGAATGACTGTGGAAATGTCAGTCTTTAAAACTACATTGTTTGTAGTTGGTATATTTTCCAGTTCAGACTGAATACTATCTATATCGCTTTCAATAGCATTAATGCGGGTGTCGGTTTGCGAAATACGTACCCAGTTTGCACCAGAATTTGCAGTAGCATCAGCATTAGCATCATTAGCACCACTATTTTGCAGAACATATAAGCCATTGTTCTCTGGATGTTCTGCGTCATTACCGACATACACCAGCATGCCATAGTAGCAGAACATTTTGCCCGCATTTGCTCCTGCGGCAGATGGGGCTTGCCAAGTGGAAGCATTATAAAGATCCGCCTTGGTGTCCACCAGCATCTTTGCATCTACTGGCGCTCCTGAAGTCAATTCAATGGGCGCACCCGTTACATTTGTACCTTTAACTCTCGACATATAAAATTCCTCTTAACGATTAATTAAATTGAACTCTTAATTGTGACACACCTTGCAGAGCTCCGTTAAACGTATATTTTTTATACGCAACTTGCGTAGCTGTGCTATTAACATCTTTATTAATGTCCGAAGTCGTCCACTGTAAAAGCGACTCAGCTTTACCGCCGCCCATATAGTTCCAATTGCTAGCGCCAACGTCTGCAACTTGGAAACCAGTGATAGCATTCCATGTAGCGGGCACTTCCACACTCCATTTTTCTGTAGCGGTTTCGCCAGCCATAGTGTAAGTTAGCGTGGAATTATTTGAAGCTAATGATTGCTTTGTCATTGTTGATATATCGCCGTTTTGCGTATTGGCATAAACCGGATATACGCCATTTATAGTGAGCGTTTTAGCTCCAATGGAACCCGATGCTAACGGTGTTTGATAATTATTACCCTTATTGGATTTCGGCTGAACACCGGCGTCGTAAGACACGTTCATCGTCCAACTTTGTGCACCGGCAAGCACCGTATAAGATTCCACAGTTTGTGTATCGGTAAGGTTAGTAGACGAAACCGCTTCTCCTGGCAACCCTGTACCTGTATAAGTGTACGAGTTCGGCAGACCGGAACGATACTGCGAGTCAGACTGATATTGCGGGTTAATCGAACCGCGATTAAATGTTGCCGTAAAAGTTAAGGGCGCAATGGCGCTGCCAATTTCTTTTAACACATTATTTGATCCGGCGTTAAATGTAAAGCTCGACGATGGGTTGGTAAGCGCTGGGAATAATTCTTTTACTAAAAGCAGTTCCCAAAGTTCTTGGTTGGTCATATCCGTTACGGACGTACCTGCGTTAATACCACCTACCGTAATCGATGCCGCTGCGCTTAGGGTAATCTTTTCCTGTGTGGAGACCCAAGCCGAACCACTGTAGTAATAAAGGATATTGGTATCTGTAGTGATGGCAATATTGCCTGCTTCTGCATCTTCCGGAAGTTTGTCTTCAGAAGCTACCAGCGCAATACTACCGCCTCCGCCTCCACCTATTTCTATCCAGGATGATCCAGTATAAGCATAAAGGATGACATCGCCGCTGCTGTTAACGACACCTAAGCTACCGGTCGAAGCTGCGGTAGGAAGGGATTCAAACGAAGTAGCGTAAAATACATTAGCTACTATCGGTTGCATCGCCGATCCATCCCAGCGCGCTAAAACATTCGTAGCAGGGTCAAGGTATAATCTATCCGTTGTTTTCAGTGCTTCGGGCAAAGAAGCAAAAGAGTAGATAAACACCGGAGTTTTACTAATTGATATAGAACCAGTTGCCATAATGTTGTAATGTTATTATGTTAAAAAGTTTTTATTTTAAAGATACATATTTTCCGATAAAAAAAAAGCAAAAATTATCCATTAGAGGCAAATTTCTGCAAATATGTTGTAGATAGCAACGTATAATTTCTATCATCCTCATTTACAACCTGCAATTGCACGGATTGATCGGAAGATAATAAATTAAACGTAATATGCGTAGCTTCACCATAAGACAGTAATCTTTCGATAACTTTTTCAGATACAATATGGTTATCTCCTAATAAACCTATATTAAATGTATATGAATATTTATTTAATATATTTATATTATCCGTAATCAATAATGTAACCGTAATATCCGTTAAAGTGCCTGCTTCAAAGAAAATTTCTGAGGAGTTGGACATTAACGGTAACACGACTTCTCCATTTGCGGCTACGGTTGTTTTGCCTTCAAAAATTGAAATTTTTGCCGATTGATTATCTAATAAAGCCTTTAGTTCATTAATTGCGCCGACAATTGTCTTGGCTTCAGTCTCCAGACTATCGTCAGTAATATTTTGCTTTAAATCTAAAGCTTCCTGCGTTGCCGTTGAAATCGGTTTATCAATATCGGCAGTATTGTCTACATTAGATAAATCAATAAAGTTTTTATCTACAGTTACATCGCCTTTATGGATGTCACCTTTATAATCAATTATAGAAGTAACGACATCTGTGGTAGGAACTAAGGCAGCAATCTTTTCTATATAATCGCGAAAAGGCAAGTCCTCAGGCACATCTTGACCTTTGGAAATTAACATTTTACGCATTAAATCTTTAGTCTGCATCAGGTATGCAAACTTTTCAGACACGCTTCCGCATTTTGTTACTAAAGACTTTGCTTTACAATTTGTTGGAGTTAAACATTCGGACATTAAGGATTGGTCTCCTGATCGTTAGGTTGCTCACCATTTATTTTATCCAATTCTTGGCTTACTTTACAATACCCTAAAGCCATCAGCTGTTTAGAAATATCTGTACTGCTACATCCACATGATTTATTTGGTCCACAACCATTTCCCTTTGCTATAAGATTTCCACCTTGAAATGCTGTTGATAGGTATTTATTATTTACACAATATCCTTGGATAGGATTGGATTTAACGGTTAGGGTAAATACGCGAATTTGTTCATAACCCTCCGTAGTATCGTCTTCTTCATTAGCATCTTCTATGACCTTCTTGAATACCCTTACAACATACGTACCTCTTGCCAACATTAATTGATGGTGTTTTATTCTTAAATATAAATTTTCGTAGGCATCGTTATTGTCATCGGTTTCGTAGTAGATAATTACTTCTGTAGGATCTATGGAATCATCATCCATAGAAGCTGCCGCAGAAGTTTTATCTAGCACCACACATTTATTTCGGGCATCCTCTTTAGAAATAAATACTTTAAATCTCAAAGCATCGAAATCAGTCGTCGCAGCGTCATATGGGCCGTCAATAAATATATTTAAATCCCCATTAGGGTCAGTATACTCTTTGTCATCAGAATTTTTTGTGGATTCTCCGTTTTCCGATGGATCCATAATTCCGGGCAAAGCGGTAACATAGCAAATTTCTTTGTTGCTCATACTCATGAAATAGTTACTGTTTCGGAGGGTTGTACTTCATCCATTAATTTTAGATTATCTACAAGTAATTGTGCATCAGATTTAATTATTTGCCAACCTCTTTCTGCTAAATCTGGGGTTTCAAAAAATAATTCTATCTGATTTGTGCGGTAAAATGGCGATATTAATCCATGGATGTCATCCTCATTCATTTGGTCAATAGTTTCAATTGTGGGCAAATCTGTAATATCTTGAACTGAAGCAATACGGTTAAACATATCTCCCTGATTAGGGTCTAGTCCGGTACCTGTGAGCTGCATTACAAAAATGTACCCTCCATCTAGCAATCCTGTGCCAGAGGCATTTACTTTTACTGGGAATCCGCTGATATTAGCTAACCAAGATAAATCTGTCTTGTTTGTGTCAAATTTAGTTAAAGTTATGCTTGTGGTATCTGAACTTGCACTGCTCATAATGATTAACTTTCTGGTGTATAAAATTGGGGGTCTACCCACTGGTAATTTCCTTTATTAATTTTGAAAATCGGGAGCATACCAATTGGGCAAATCGAAATTGCTGCCTGTTGAATTGCATTTAAAATTTTTGAGATATTATCATATAATGTACTTAAAACCTCAACATTAATTTCTATAATTACTGCATTTGGAATGATATATTTGAAAAACCAATCGATTTGAGGCAAATTTTCATAATCATTCATTATATATTGTAATTTAGGATCGCTCCAATCGACGCCATTCCTAAAACTTATCCCGTAACTCGCATACCCGACACCTCCGTCCCGAGCGCCACGCAATAAAAAAGCTTTATATCCTTCACCTATGGTGGAAAGTTCATAACCCTTCTCAGGTGTAATGTAGGCGGTAGCATTTTGCTGAACTACATTCTTCCAATAACCATTATTCTTCCATACGATGTCCCAAGAGGAGCTTATGCTTTTAAATGGCAATCCTCTAGACCTGCTCGAGTCTCCCATATTAGGTGTTGTCCAGCAGGCACCAGGAACATTTGCCTCAGTACGACTTGGGTCCCACCAAGCTTCCTCCCCATTATTATAATACACATTAATTGGATTTACTAGGTAGTCCCCTGGATATAGCGTTGTGGATTGCGTTAGGTTTGTTTTCCCTTTTGTTATAATGGTAAATTGTTTTATTTTATTGGATGTATCACCTTGATATGATTGTTGCGCAACATTAATCAATTTATAGGCATAAAATCCATTTCCCAGTTCATTTACTCCTTCAATATTTTCTTTCGTAATGTCACACTGTACACTCACGGCAGTTCCGCCAAACATAGCATTCAGTGTCTTTCCAAAATTTTCAACACTCTGATCAGATCCCTTAACGTAATTACTTGCCTGCTGTGCTTCAATACCTACCGGTATATTATTTAATCCAAGTATGGCATTATAAATAGACTTACGTTTTTTATTCTGACCCCTCACTTTTGCATTAAAAATAAATGATCCGGTTATACCGTCATATTGAAAATGTGTAACGAAAAAATTCCAAAATGATTCAATACGCGCTGACTCGTCTAGAGATTCATCAGCAAAATGACTTAAATTTAGCCCCATGGAGAAAGGCAATAAGAACCCAACATACTTCTCAGATTGTCTGAAGTGCACGCCAGAGGTAAATTGCTTTATGTCGGAGCTACTTTGGTTCAGAGAATTCCAAGTTTGAATAGTAAATACCTCAAGGTCCTTTAGGTCTGAATCCTCTGTTGAAGTATCAAAAGGTAATAGTAATAGGATAGATTGTGATGAGACAAACTGGTCTGGTTTGCTTAGATATTTCTTTAAAGAATCTCTTGTAAATGAAGTAAAGGTAGAAGTATCTAGATTAATTGCTGTATTCAAATCCAAAGGATCGGTATTATCGGTATTATCGGTATTTTCGGTATTATCACAAATAAGCAATTTAGCATCTTCCAATAAAAATGTATGCTCCCTATTTGTAATATATAAGTTGTTATCCTTATTATAAATGTTATCCCATATATTGTTTAAACTAGTAAACACGGAGGACAAGATGGGCATTTTAGACATAGCTTTTGCCGCCTGCCTTGTTTTACCTTTAAGCAATTGATACCAAAATGAACCACATTCCGCAAAGTTCGTATCGGAGTTAACCGCTAAATTTCTTGCAAAATATGATTGTGAAGTGTTGTCTTTTTCCATTGTTACGATAATTTTTCTACAAGATTTATATTCTCCTTAGGAAGCATTACAGACAGTGAGCGAGCCCCAGCTCCATATAATTGTAATTTATAATCTATCTCTTGTGGATCGAACTTAGTTAATTGCTGCTTTGTAATATTGCCTGTAAGCTGTACCCCATTTGCATCCAAGTATGTTCCAGCACTGCCCAACATTAATGTAGACTGCATGCTTATATTTTGTACGCCAGTCGCTCCCATAGAAATCATTATATCAGAAATATATGCGTCTGAATAGCTAAGAGGGAATACCAAGCTATTCATTAATTCATAAATCTTCTCAATTGCCGCCTGACGATCAAAAAATTTATTTGTTTCCTTCGTGTAGTTGACTGTAAAGTTTTGCACAAAGTAATAGTAACAGGATTTTACCTCTGTAGATATTGCTGGGTCACAGGCTGGACTTGCCACAAAAGTAGCTAAAGATTCTACTATTGGGTCGTATTGATAATCATACCGCATCCAGATGTAGCTGTCTACTGTACCATCTTCGTTTTGCTCCTCAGTGACATATTTAGTAAGATCCATTTGTTTAAAGCTATTCGGGAACGTAAACTGTGTCACTCCGTGCGTTGGAGAGAAATTAAATGCGGTATAAAAATTTTTATCTGAGAAATTATAGAATTGATAAGGTATGTCATCGGAAAGTGGAGGTGCAGAGCTACCTTCTGAGTAATCGGCTGTTGGTGGGAATGTAGAATTATAGCTTTTACGCACAATTGCTGGATTAAGTTGCACACTAAGAGTGGCTGCGTCTAGTTCCGTAGAAGTAGAGAAAGCATCCTCCCCCTCTCCGGCAATATTTAAGTTTAAACTACATACAGGATAGTGATTTAATCGAATAAAGGTTAAATCAGAAAGCGAAGGTGATTTATTTAATATACTCGGTTTTGTAGTGCCATAAAATCGATTAAATCCTGCATTGGGTGATACATAACATTTAAAATACTCTGAGCACGTAGGTAGAGTTGACATCCCTCTCGTCCAGATATCAATGGCTGGAGAAAATACATATAAAGGATTATTTTCTGTCCTTACCATTTCAGCATCTCCCACTTTTGTAGGAGACACACCCGTAATCCCGGGGTATTTTTGCTCCACAAACGATATAATATTATTTCTAGTAGCAAAATTCGCAGATGGCTGTATTTTTTGCGCAATTGTAATTAATTCAGCAAGAGTGGTGGGTGTTGTATAGGGGGCTATATCATAAGCCGCCACTACGGATTCCACGTCATCAAAAAAAGATAAATGCTCGTTAATCCCAGCTTCATCACCTGCATTAACTTCTGCATTTGAAGGTCCAACTATTGGTATATCGACAAAATATAAATTTGGTTGAAAGTTATTTGAGGACTCTCCAACATTTACAGTATTGGATACAGACAAAAAGAAATAATTACTGTTTGTATCAATACTTCCAGTATACCCATAAGGATAAATTTTAATGCTTGCATTTTTAGGAGTTGCATAATTAAAGATATAATTATCATTAAACTGCAATAATTCACCTTTGTCCATCACATAGGGTTCATAGCCGGTATTTCCAGGTCCATTGTAAATAAAGGATAAACGTGCAACGCCCGTGGTATTTGCATCCACAAGGCTATCAACACCCAGTCCCCTTAGAAATTCAGTAACAAAACCACAGTCACAAACTACACCATTAATAACATTTAATAGATCCATATCGGACAAAACACATTCTAGTGCTGTCTCGATCTGAGCAACAATCTTACCAAATCTTTCTATCAAGAATTTGCCCACTACGGAATTAGGGGAAAATCCGGTATCTGGAAATGATTGAATTAATAAGATGCGCATTCTATCTTCACATTCTTGTAGCTTTGTGGGAGATAGAGTATCTGAGGAGGATATATAGTCGGTTAAATTCATAGTTTAAAATTCTGTTGATAGTTCAATTTCACCTATTACCGTCTGGTCGTCAAACGTGAATTGCAAAGTTAATATAGCTTTATCATAGGAAAATTTATAGGGTGTCACAACGATATTACTAATAGTGTTTACGTAAGTAGTATTAGGCGTTACCGTTGAATCTATTGTGTCTTGTTGTGAGGAAAAGTAGTTAGCAAGAGCATTATTTAAAGCTCCAATGGCTTGATTCTCAAAAAATTTAGTATCTGAACCTGCAAAATTACAAGTATGCGTAAGATAACTGGAATTCACTAATGCATAATTTAAGGTATCTTCCTGTAGAGTTGTGCCCTCATCCTCATTTAAAGGATTACTTCCCTGTCTCGTACCTATGTTTACCATAGAATCCTGAATAGTGGAATCTTTTCCGGAATTTAAATTGTCGAAATCAAATGTTATATCTTCTGTCTTACCTGGCTCTACCGCACTAGCAAAATTTAATTTAACTCCCCTATTATATATTGGGGAGCTTGATTCTGCAGGGTTAGAAACATTACAAAGATACTTAAATTGTTGAGTTATCATTACTGTCAGCTCTGGTTTATTTGGTTATTTAACATAGAAGTTGCTTGAAGTAAGTTGCTATTGTACAGTTTTTTATCAAGAGCAGAAGCATATAGCAATTTTCTTGAAGCATATCTGCTGATCGCATCTCGTTTTAGTGCAAAAGCAAATTGGTATTCTATCGCGTCTTTCGATTGTTCTGCCTCAGATGCTTGGGACCTTAAGCTTCCCAAAGTATTCATTATATTTCCATTATTTCCGGATACGAGTTCACTAAATGACTTATAAGATTTTCCTTGTATAAAATCCGTTACATTGCTTATGGTTTTCGAAGCTAAGTCATTAATTGTCATGAGGCATATACCTCCTCTAAAGTTTGTGACATTTGATTTAAATCCTTGGCAAAACGATTAGCTAGTCGAGAAATTGTAGGCAGAGACACGTTATATTTCTGAGAAATTTGTTGAGGGGATAATACTTTAGCACCCCCAAATCCAGTCAAGTGTTCGAATACTTTTTTTTGCTTATGGTCTAGATCATTGTAAACATACAACTGAGCCTCATTTACAAAATCAGGTGCTTGCGCAGCGGTTTCATCAACAGCACCCTGAGATTCATCTTCAGCGTCTGCTGAAGTAAACATCTGATTTTCACTCACTTGTTTTACAGACTTATTGCGTATATCTACCAACTTTTTCAAAGATACCCCTGCGGCATCGGAAAGTTCAGTTAAGTCTGGATCTCTGCCATGCTTATCTATAAATTCTTGCTCTGCCTGATTTATAGCCTGAGCTTCGTAAATGTATCTCTCTGGTATTTTTATAGGATTGCGTAGGTCACGAGCAACTCGTGTCATTTTTCTTAATTGCGATGACACATATGTAGGAAGATTAACATTGTATCCAGGATCAAACTCTTTTATTGCCTTTGCAGCTATAAGTTTAGCTTTTGACTCAAGCAGAGGATCCCCTATGGCATTGTTAGACGCAAGTGAATAATTAATAGTATCTTTCAGGCTATGTAACACCTGAGATAGCGCTTTTTTGTTTGGATTGGCTTTATAAAGCCGGTAAGCTTCCCCATAAGTTAACTTTGAATTATCGTTAACAAACGACTCAGGATCTTTATCCATGTAAGAAATAAAATCCATATTATCATTTAGGTCCTCATCAACTACTTTTATAGAGTCGAATGAGTCATTCTCTTTAGATTTTTTAGGATCCAAAGTAGGAAATGGTGATAATATGGACATGGTAGATTGCGGAGTATCTGTTGATAGTTTAGTCATGAGTAATTTAACTGTATACTACACAATGCTACTAAATAGAAGTCAAGAAAAATATCAAGCCTTATCCCCCACAGCACTTACGAGAAGAAGAGGACCATTTTCTACGATGAGTAACTGCGGGTTTTGATTTAAACGCCGCAGGAGACTTGGGCTTAGACATTAATGTTTTAGCTTCCACTGGGGTTGCTGTGGTGCCATTGTATATAGCTTCCCTTAATTCGAAAGGTACAAACGCACCGGTGGGAACATTAAAAACTACTTTTGGTGCATATTTTTGGTTTTTATTAGACATGACTAGGATGTTTTAAAATTTCTTGAAGCTTTGCAACTATAATATTATTATATTTTCGCCTTACAGCATTTTTAGCACAAGAAGAACAACCGGACTGTAGATTGTTTATTTCTGTTAAGTAGCTATTTAAAATAGCATCTGCTTCCTGAACTAACAAGTTTCTTGCTTTATAAAAAGACAATGCTCCAAGATTAACACAATTTATCAGAATATCTAAAAGGTCTTGAATAAGCAACGCTGTTTGATCTGAATAAAAGAAGGGAAGTAATTGAAATAAAATTTTTCTATTTACTTTCCCTTTGATACAAGCAGGGCATTCCTTTTGATCAGGGTATTTAATTTTCCATTGTTCCTCTTCTTTTTGTAATAATTTTTTTAAATCGTTTAAAATTAAATTCTTAACATTATCCGGATATATCTGAAGTTCCTTTTCAGTGGTCGCAGACAAAACTTTAAACATATCTTTACACAAAAAGTTTACCAATTCTGCAGGTATTTCATCGATTATTTGCGGACTAATACCTGTAACTTGACTGTCTACAGACTTAGGTTTTACTGTGATAGGTAGGTTGATTGGTTTTTGTCCAGAGGAGACCGCAGAAGAAGTCTTTTCTTTAAAAGCTTTATCATCAACTAATATAACTAGTTCATTATTTAACAAAGCTATAGAAAAATTTAAATCTTCCTTGGTAGATCTTAATTTTACGCTTACTTTCATGATCATTCTCCTTGTAATTTGTCCGTAAAATTAAAAAGTATGTGAACCAAAATAGGTTGAGAGCAAATGAAACCTATCAGCATAACTATATTAGAAATATTGCCTGACAAAATAAATGCAATTAGATTAGTCCAAAATACAATGTGATAACATAAACAAAATCTGCAAGTTAGGAGTTCCCCCAAAAAATGACCAAGACGAGTTTGTGCCCATCCCAGACTACTCTCATCTCCCTCCCAATCAGCCCTAGACCAAGTTAAAGGGTTGTTTTCAGTTATATTAAACTGTTCTTCTGTTGGAGTTTGCCAAAATTTAATGTCTTTCTTTTTTAATCCACACTTTTTTAAAAGAAAAAATACTAGAGACGGCAAGCTGCTTTTAAACCATGTGTATAAGATTGAAGTCGAAATAAAAAGCGTAAATAAATAAAGCCACAATAATTCTTGCATAGTTAAAAAATCTCCTTTGTTAGATCAAGTTGTTTTAATAGATTAGAATATTTTTTTAATATAGAATTAATCTTACATTTTGTACATCCTACTTGTTTTAAAGCTTCACTTTTTTCTTCAATCATCATTTTAGCCAGACTTTTTATTCGTTCGTTTTTTAGTTTTACATTTAAATCATCCTGAGATTGTACTGTAAGAAAATTTTTTATATCTTCTTTTATTCTTAAAAAGTTATTTACCCACGCAAAGTTTTTACCTTTCGCGCATACATCTGCAGTATATCTAAGAATTTTCTGGATAACCAAGTCTAACGAATAATCATTCACTGAAAACTTTAATTTCTGTATTTCATTTAATTGTTCTTCCGGTAAAGGAGCAAAATATTTGTTAAAAGTTTCCATATCTCTATCCGAGAACACATTTTCAGGATTCAAAATATGTTTTGTATATGCCTGTAATAACGCCAATACATGTTGCGGAAAAATTTTACCAATATCCACGTAACCCAAATTTATTTGAGATACTGCTGAATTTGGTATGTTGGGTTGAGCGTTTACACGGTAAGATTCTGTTTCAATATTCATAATCAAAACACTACGCTTGCTGTCCCAAACAGCATTATAATCAGTAATAGGTTTACCATCTAAATAAAGTTCGATTTGCATTATCTAAATAATTGAAAAGTTGATTGTATATCCGATGGAATACGTGAATTTACATGATTAGCAAGTTTAAAATTTAAATTTTGTAATGTAGCATATGGGGTGTTTAAAAATGCAATACATGTGATCAAAAAAATAAAATTATAAGTATCTTTATCTAAATAATTCGATTCTAAAATAGGGATATAGATTAAAGTATCTGCGGCAAGCTTGGATTTAAAAAAGTCATCCGTTATCAACGCAAGCAGATACTTAACCAAATCATTTAACGAAAAGTTTTTTAAATTTAAAAACTGCGTGTCAACTTTACTATAAAATTCTTTTTGTAATTCCTTAAAAATGCAAAATAGTGATCCATCTTTATCTATGTCACATTTTTTTCTCAATAATATTTTTAGTTTATCATATACGGGCACTATTTCTATTTGTTTGATTAACTCAGCGTTGTTTGATCTTACCGTAGAAATTAAATGTTCCGGATATGTAAAAAATTTTAATCTATATTTATCGTCTAAAATTGACAAAAGAAAATAAACAAAAGACATAGGTTCTTTATCAATTAATCCAGTAAGTATTTTTTCTGTAATTACGGGTGAAAAAATTTCCGCTACTAACTGATTTAATTCGATTTTTTCCGGAGGGATTGTAACCTTAGGATAATCATCCTTTAATAATGCAATTTTTTGAAATAGCTTATCAATAGGCAAATTTAAAAACTGCATTGCAACTATGGTTTCTAAATTTAGTTTTTTAAAAAAAGAAATGTAATTAATAGGATTTAAACTTTGTATCATTATAGCCCTTGAGTAATGTTAACACTTGTTTGCGTGAGATCCACCATTCTACCATCCTCAAATGGGTAAACTCTACATTCAAAATTAGCAGTTATTGTTAAAGCCCGATTTCCTATACCTTCTATATTTGACGGAAAGAATATACCCTCATCTGAGTATGGTGCATTCAACACTGATAAAGTAAAATCTGAATTAAGCATATTTTTATAGCTATTACTTTGGGGAGGTATAAACATTAAGTTCGCCGCAACCTCAGGTTCTGATGAATCAAAAATTCTTGTTCCAAGTATACCAACTGCATGAATACCATTATACAATGAAACACTATTATTATAAAACACCTGTGGTCTTCCTGGAGACGGATATTCACTGCAAGGATCTGGATCATCAGATGAAGCAGGCATCATTTCAAATACAACTTCATTTTTAAGACTAGATTCTATTCGGTTAATGTCAGCATCACGCCATTGAATGATTTCGCATCTATAATATATAGGTTCAACAACTCTGTCCCAAATTAGTTGCCCTCCTGGATTTTGTACCACTTTTAAAACTGTATTAGTTCGATCTACCCAATATAAGCCTGGACTCTTGGGACGGGTGGTTGTACCTCCAGGCAATCCACCGCCGCCACCACCATTACCATTGTTGTTACCTTTACCTCCCGTTGAAGACGCTCCTTGGTCTTCATTGTAATCCGGTTCAACCCAGACATACCTAGCGTCATCAATCTTTATATCATAAGGATTTAACAAAGATTGCATGTCTTCATCAAATCCTGTGCCCAAAAAGGGTATTTCGTATGAAGCGCCTAAATTACCACTTGTAGTAGTGGTGTGTAATAGGCAACTCTTTTTACTGTCTTCATATGGTTCATAGTAAGATTTTATAGCAACCGCATAATTTTTTGCATCAGACACGTCAATCACACAGTCATCTGGTAAAGTATATGCTTTCACATCACATGGGGTATAAGTATAAGAAAGTATAGCTGGAATACCTTGGCAGTTCCCATCCTCATCTATGTAGTTTCCCGTAACACCACTTATGGTAGTACAACCTTGGTCATCGGTATAAGTGCTAAGGGATGGGGTACAATCATCTCCATTACAAACCGCTTTCATATTAATACGACGCATATTGCGCGTAACAATCATGTTTGTATAATATGAAAAAAATGTTTGCAGCATATTTCGACATATATCGAATTGAAATGATATACAGTCCATCATATGGTTTCTGACTTCTTGATATCTAGACAATTCATCTGTGGTACCTCCAATTACCGATCCATCAAATGACAGTATTTGTGTAGGATCTTTCATGCTTACTTTACAGTCGCTAATAGAAAATTCTTGTTCATACACATTACAATCCGTTAATGAATCATTAGGAGTATCAGGTTTGGTAGGATCATCAGGAGAAGCGCAAAGTGTATCAGTTAAATTTTTATAACATTCTTGTATACCTTGAAATAGCCCTTTGCTAACGATTGCACGTTTTAGCATATCCACTACTTTTAGAAATGCATGTGCATATGAATATTTTTTTAACTTAAATGAATTTGTTCCACCTGTGCCTGTTTTTTGAGCTGTAGCTAACAAAGAATATTGTGACCAAATTGCACCGTCCTCCCATGGTTCATCAAAATCATTTGTTGTGGTGTCTGTGGATGTAGGTTGGGCATAAAGGTGCGCTCCGTCGCAACAAGCTTCTGTCGTAGGCTTCTTAGCTCCTGTAGATATGCCTTTTAAAACAAAACATGCATCAAAATTATCTGCCCATGCCGTTGGTGCAGTATACCCTTCTCCACATTGATCCTGTAGCTGTTTAAAGGCGTAATCCATTGTATTCACAATTGCGCGTAAGTCTCGGATAGAAGGTCCTGTGGTCACCTGCATAGGCGTGGTAAATGCGGAAAAACTTATTAGCACACGGGGATCAGCATTTGAATCAGAAGAATAAAAAAATCCTCCACATACCAGATCTTCCATGCAGGGATTATTTGTTCCGTTTACTCTGTTTGCAGCTACAATTGGTCGCTTAAAAGCTGCAGCAAAACGATGCTGGGCATCATTAAAAGACGAGTTAAAAGCCACCTGAGCAGCATTAAAAATGGCGGATAATCCCCCAGATATAACTTTATCTGCAATTAATGGCGATGAAGTTGGGGTCGGCCAACCTACTTTAAGCATATTTCCACCTTTTAATTTTGGTTTAGGAAAGTTGGTCAACCAATCATCTTCATCCGCCAAAGGCATTACAGATCGCGCTGCAACTTGTATAGAACTACGGCTGTTTAACCAGGTAGATTTTTTATAACTATCAGGCTGTAATTGGACCCATGTTATATTTCTTAATACTCCAGAATGACTATATAGAATACCGTTAACAGCTTCTACGCGTGTGAGATTTCTAGTCCAACTACCATTGGTGAAATCATCTACGTAAGCCCAAGTATTTGATGAAATTGAACCTGTTGTAAATTCTTTATTTAACAACTCTAATGTACTTAGCTCTTCACTTGTTTCATCTCCAAATGAATCTAAAACTTGGCAACGACAGTTATCCTCATTGGTTATAATATCTACATATTTAAAACCGGCATTAAAAAATGTTTTAAATCTTTCTAAATCAGTATCGTCTCTAAACCCTACATAGGTATTTCCCGCTGTTGTTTGGCATAAGAAAATTAGTGGATTGGAACTAGAAGCACTGGCACCTAAAGTTAAGGGGATTGTTTTTGATAAATCTATAGCTGTCGTCCCGTTATTTGTTATATAGTTATATGTAGGACTACTTAAAAGAAAACTTTCCCGAACGTTTAATGCAATTTGTTGCTGAAATGAAGTTGCCTTGGCACCTCCAAAAATACCTGTGCCTAATAATGCATCTCTGTAATCTGTAAATGTCCAACAAGCCATATCTATTCGTCGTCTACAAAAACACAATATTGTTGCCCACAAGCTTTACCACAAGAAGCATCCATATTTATTGTTAGAGAAGATCCTCCGCCTCCACCCATCCAGTCTGCACACATGCAAAATGCCATAGCGTTGTGGGCAATGACCGCCTGCCTATCTGCGTTTGTTGGTGTGTCCGCAAAATACGTATTAGCTGGTATTTCAGGTGGATTTATATTGTTAGAAAAAGGTACACAGCTTCCAATTTTTACAGAACAGTCCTCCTCGTAAATTGTAATATTTCCATACAGGCAACTAATGCTGGATCTGGCTTGAGTGAGAGCCTGCTCATTTACGAGTCCTTGAATATCCGAGGGGGTCATCACGGAACCTTCATCTATTGTATCTTGGTAAAGTTCTATAAAAGATTTTGCCGCAACTGATGCAGAAATAATACCCACACTCTCATCTGCAAGACGCTCGGTAATTTGAGAATAATCGCCTGTGTTCTGTTGGGAGTTAAATGGATATCCTTCTGACTCAACGGAAGTTATGGAACACTGATCTGAACTTGAAGTAAAGTTATATTTAGCAGATATTGGACTATCCGCATTGTGAACACAGGCGGAGGAAGTGTAACTATTAGCTCCTTCTCCGGTGGGATAATTTGCTATGCCCATTGGATAACATTGCCACGGGTCATACGTAACAGATACATCCTCTGTGGGACCTTTAACTTTCTGATCCTGCGGATAATCATGTTCCCAGAGAAATACGCCATCTGGATAAAATGATTTGCGATACTGCAATCCCGTATCAGAGAGATAATCCTGAACGCTCATTGCTATCTTAAGTTGGCTGTCTGGAATGTCGGTATTCACTGCTTTTGCTATAATAAGATTATTAGCATTATTAGTGATATAAAATCTAAAGTAGTTTGTGGTGTCCCCTATGTTCTCGGTATCCCTAAATATTATAACGTCACCAGATTTATCTGCGGCTGTCTGTGCCGTTAATTTATCGCAATATAGGTTAATAGTGTTATTATAAATTCCGCAATTATATGAGGTATAAGCACTCTTTCTTTGGTCAATCTGTTCGTATATATTATCATAAATAGTCTGCGCACTACTGTCAGATAAATCAAAATCAAAATTTAATATATATGAATGTTCCCCAGAAGAAACCGTACTAGAAAGTGTCATATCAGACGTATTTTCGGATATGACAAAGATATTTGAATCTATTGTAGAATTTATATCATCATCTATCATAGATTCATAACCCGTAGGGCAACTTATAGATAACGCAGTATTTCCGTAGTTGCAAGTAGAAGCACTTTGTAGTGCTGCCTTGGCTTGATCATTTACCGAAGTTAATAAGTCATAGGCAAGCTCTTTTAATTTTGTCTCAATTTCGGAGGTATCCCCATATGATTCTAAATCCCAGTTTTGTTCCGCAAAAAAATCACCATAGAAAGTCGATAAATTCTTAACAAAACTTCCTATAGGCATTATTTGGGGATCTCCTAAAACATTTTGAACTAAATTATCTTTATTTATTGAATCAGGCAAAGAACCACAGTAAACTTCATATCTTTCATTACCATAAGTACAAGATAGCCCACTTACGGCTCTTGCAAATAATTGAGACTTTAATGATGTATCATAAGACTTAAAATTGTTAGTAACTGTACGTATATTTCCTTGGGTAGTTACTTCGAGATCATCTGAGTTAAAATTAACTGTAATATCTCCTTCAGGAATAGTGGATGTCCTGGAACCTATGGTCAAAGGTTTTAGATCGATCACAGTCTGATCTTCTTCTGACTGCGCCTCAGAGGGACACTCTAAGCTGTATCCGTTATTCTCATAACCGCAGACTAGCTGTGATAAGGCTAGTTCTGTAGCGAGAATATTCATTTCCAGCTGGGTCGATTCCTTGCGGGAATTAGTTGGATTTCTAAGCGTGGTAATAAATGTTCCCTTCCCTATGGTTACGCTATCATTCAAAAATCCATAATACTTCGTGTCCGCTAGGCTAAAATAATCATCATAAGCTTCTTTGCATGTTATAGTTATTTCATCGTTCTCTACTGGAACTATATTATCTGGTATAATATTAACCTCTGGTGTGGCATCCGGTACAACTAACCCTGTATCATCCAATACACAAGGATTATATGGATTTGGATCACAAGAATTATTCTTTCTTAATGCACGAAATTCTTCTATAATCTTTTTCACCTTAGACCTCGGATAATTGCCTGAAGGTGAAATTGCTGAGTCTATACCACAATTATTTAAAGCTTCTGTCTTTTCAGACAGAGTGGTGAGGTATTTTAAATGCTTATTAGATTCAGATTTTAAGGTGTTATCTGAATCATTAAGATTTCCGTTTTGATTTACATTAAAACTCTTTGCCATGTAACAAAAAAATAAATGTGGTATTATATCTCATACACTACCCAAAAACTCAAGCGCCCAATTGTCAACACTTAAATTTCTACTCGTGTAAATCCAAGTTCTGTACTTAAATTACCAGCCGACAAATTATGGCTTACAGTGGATAATATACCTTTAAACAATTTTCCTCCTCCCCTAGCACTGACTTGCACGAAATCTCCAATATCTGCATCTATATTTGACATAAATGGACACACAAGTCCCGCAACCGAGGTGGAATACTTATACTTAAAAAATTCCTGTCTAGCTAAATACGATAAAGTTTCATTGCTGGATTTTATATTTTTCTCTGCTTGTTTAATAGCTTTATTTGCTGTCTCAATTGTTTGACTAGGGTTCCTTGCTGCATCTGGATCCGTTGTAGTATTGCTATCTACTCCTACAGTATATCCCACAGAAAACCATCCGGGAGCCTCTAAGTTATATACCCTTCCTAATTTTTCTTCTGCCTTCTCCGGATAACTGGCTGAAATCCAAGTAGTATAACCATTTGTAATTTTATTTTGTTCGACAATAACAGGTGACTCAGCTACAACAATGGTTGGAGGAAGATCATTACCCAAAGCACGTCCAACGGATAATTTTGCGGTAGTCACGGGTAAGGACAACTCAGTTTGATCACTCCCCTCATAGTCCCAACTCTTAAATATTCCCATATCCCCTGTTTTATGATTTGGAATATACCACAATAAGAATTCAGAGGATAGTTGGTTTAATAATTTCGAAAAAATTCCTCCACCCCTATCAAATATACAACTTGCTATCGTGTTATCTATTGCGCGGCTAACAGTATCATTTATATTAGCATTTCCGTTTAATATTGCAGTAGTGGAATCGCTTTTGGTTAAAAATTGTCTAGCATATCTAAAAAAAGAATCATTAATACCCTTCTGGGATTCTAATGCGGCTAAAGTTCCGTTAGATAATCCCACTGAAGATATTTGATATTGATTCTTCGCGTTTGACACCAGATCCAAGACGCGCTTCGCCACGGAAGCATTATTCCCTCCTGTATTTTTTAGCTGCCACACCCAAAAGTGATCTTGAGACTTAGAACCTTTATAGTCTGAAGCTATATTGTACATTTCTTGATTCAAATCTATAAATTTCATGTACAAAGATGGATCTACTAAGTCTACTAGAATATCCGGGCTGGTTGCAGATATCGAAGCTATTAAGCCTCCCGAAGTTGAAGCTACAATATCACAAGAGGTGACTACAAGTTTTGAATAAGAAATTTCACTCGACTCCCCATCATACATACTCAATTGCAAATCACCCACTGAGGGATCTTCAAAAATCTTAGACTGCATCGTTTTACCTAAGTCCATGATATCCTTAGTAGTGAGTATGCTACCGTCAGTGTCCCCGGAACACACTGTTGCAGTCACTGCAATTGGGCGGTTAAGAATGCAACTTACACTTGCGGATACACACTTATATCCGTTTACTGTTACAGTAGGCTTACGTAAAATCTCTTCCATGAAGTCTAATCTTCGGTATAAAATTTTGTCTGTAATGCCACCGATAGAAGGACCCAGCACAACTTTTCTTCAAATGTATCAGCAGCTATATAATCTGAAAAATATCCGGCTTCCGATAATACCTCGCGTAGTGCCTTAGCGTCGATCTCTTCGATCCCTTCGATAATTTGTCTTGGTGTTTTAATATCTGCCAACTGACCATTAGATGCAAAAGAGAGCAAAGCCGGGATATAAGTTTTATTTTGCCAGTTAATTGGATCTAATTTTTCCTCTATCCACGGAAATGCGTTCATATAGGATATATACATTCTATTGTATAGATCATCGTTAGTATTTAATTCTTTAAAAACAATACCTAAGCTAGAACCTTCTTCGGGCAACTGCTTATTATTAAGTACGACGTTGTCATCCATGAAATCATTTGTGGATATATTATGAAAAAATACGTTAATCATAGAATTAATCTAAACTTATACCGGATAAAGAGAAAGTCAAAATATTAAATTTATCGTCTACACCAGTTATGCCATAACCAGTTAATAAAAATTTATGTGTACCGTCCCCTCTTGTAGATAAAGTAATTGGTTTACCCAGTTGAGAAAATCTATTTTGGTTAAAGTAACTCTGTATGGTACCTTCAGTTTTGGCAGGGGAAGTTACTGGACCTAATAATGCAAGTCCGTCTACGTGCGTTTGCCCAAATGCCTTTCCAGTTGCCGAGGCTATTCTGATATCGTTAAAGCATAAATTGGTAGCAACATTATCCGTACCCTGGGTATTTGCCCCTACAATAAACAATCCTTTTCCAGATATCGATGGATTTAATTGATAATATGCGCTACCACCGGATTTATAAATCAAGTAGTAACATCCTTTTGTTCCAAAAAAACTTCTTGCCATAAAATATAAGTCTTTAAATATTACTTTCCTGCATTCTGATTTTGTTCTTTGTTCGAAAGAGTAGCATTGCCGTGGTTATTAGTGAAATAATTATATATGTCATCAATTAAATTCACAAGTTTTTGCAATACTGCTACCAAACCAGTCTGTTCTTCCTTTTTCTCCGTCTCTTGGGATTTATTATAGTTTTCTACTGCTTTTTGATCCATAGAATGTGTGATTCCGTAACGGTCAAGGAAGTAATCTCTGCCATCCTCTCCAGATATCCTTATTTGATCAACATCTTTAAATGCTTCAGATTCAAATAATTTATACATCTTTTGCTCGTCAATTCCCATTTTCTTAAGAGCCTCAGGGATATAATCTTTTTCTTCTCGCATTAAACCACCACCTGATTCTACACCATAGTCATATAGATTTTTAAAGTCTTCCGCTGACATGATATCAAGTTTTGATACCTGTTTTGCACCTAGCACATTCATAATCGCGGCATTTTCTCGCGTTTTACGCTCACGTTGCTGTGATGATTTACTAAGTGTTCTTAATTGAGAGGCAATACCTGGGTCCACCATTTCCAGAAACTTATACTCATCTTCCGAAGCTGTTCCTGCATAAACCTTTTCAGCTATACCCACTATTTCTTTACCATGCTTTTCCCCGTAATCTTGAATGGCATTAATCGCTAAACCTTCCATTAATTGATTCTTAATAGCTTGATCTTTTGTTTTATTAATGACATCACCGAATCGAGTAGAGGCAGCCTGGCTCGCAAGTTTGGAGGGATCCTGGGAACCTCTTGCCATCAATCCTCGTTGTATTCTTGCAAAATCCTCATAGTTGTTCCCCAATATATCTCTTAAATTATTTTCTGTGAGATTGCCATTAACCATTAACTGGTTAATTTCGGCAAGCTGTTCATCACTCACAGCTCCCTTTGCAGCCATAGCTTCTAAGGCAACTGCTCTAGCATTTAAAGCTATCCCTCCTTGTTGTGTATCCACAACGCGTTTCATTGCCACATATTTATTTGACTCAGTAGCCGCGTTGTAGTCTACTCCCTTCGAAGACATCTCCTTAGATACGGAGAACGCAGCAGCCGTGGCATCCCTGGCATACATAGACGCAACATTAGCATCGTAACCGGCAGCCATTAAGTTTTGTATCTGCCCATTGGCATGTGTGACAGCACTTTGAATATCTGCCATCTCAAGGCCATCAGCCACTAGCTTAGATATGTATGACTTAAAGTTTTTCGCAGCTTCTTCAAAGTTTTTGCCTTTGCCACCTCCCAGTATGGATACCTGATTGAGAATTGCGTAAACATCATCACCCATTCCAAGTATATTCTTCCCTATGGACAAAGTCTCCATAGCGGCTTCCATAACTTGCCCGCTTTTATCTTTTATACCTTCTACATTTGTTACTTCTTCGCTACTAATGGCTCCAGACTGATTTAGCCAGTTAGCAGCTAGAAACACATGAGATTGATTTAGACCTTTTTTAAACGGAGAGGTGCCATCGGCAAAATTTTTCCAATATTCTTGCAAGTTTGTGCCCACCATAAGAGCATCTAACTCTGATTTAGGCGTGCGAAGCATCCCATAATCTCTACGACCTATAATCTTTGCAGCTTCCTGCGCTATTCTGACATCACTTCCCCCCATAAGCGACGCTATAAGTGGATTCATTGAAGCTAAGTTTCCAATGGCTGACAAAGTCGGGGAATTAGACAACCCTGATATAGAAGCTAAAATCCCCGGACCTCCACGGCTGGAATTATCTGCCACAACTCCATTAATAGCGTCTCGTATGGCTTCAGAAGCTACCGAGGACACACCAGTTGTAATAGAAGGGTCACGAAAAAAATTTGAAGCAGCCTCTAGAGCTCCCCTTATGAGTTCATCAAAATTAAAATTTTCGAATCCACCAGAACCCGAATTACTTGTCGTTGTGTCATCCATGCGGTACTTGTTGCGGTTTTCTCATTTTTACTAACCCTGCTTTATCTAAAGTATCAAACAGTTTAAGCATTTCATCGATCTCTGGAACTCCGGTAAGTCCTAGACGTTTGAAAATTTTATCCTTTATCTTATCATGTTTTAATGCCTCGACATTATGGGTCTTTAAATTAAAAATTGTATCAATTTTTTTGTTAATATTAAGAATATTCTGCTGTACTTGCAAGTCTCCTGTGCTATTAGCTAAACTATTAACACCTATATCCACGCTAACTTGATTTCCTAAAATATTAAATTGGCGTGTAAGTGCTTTAAATATAACTAAATTCTTAACAAAAGAATGCCTACTTATAATATCTGGTTTAAAGTAACCCCCTAAATAAAGTGTAAGCCAAATTCGATATTTAGGGGTACTTAAAAATCTTCGTTAGCAACAAATTCAGCCAATAACTGTTGCTTTTTTTCAAAAATACAAGCAGCGTCTATAATTAGAGACCAAAGTTGTTGATTAATTGAGCTTAAGGTTGCTATTCTTTGGTTGAGTACATCCACATAATCCATGTAAGAGATATAATGAGAATCTACGTCATAAAGTGGAAAATCAACTTTAAAGAACGGTTTGTAATTTAAGGAAGTAAGCATAACAGCCACGTTTGACTTAAATACAAAAATACACAGCTCATCAGGTGTCATTTCCTTACCCTTATCGGATAAAATAACTTGTTTTATATAACGAGAAATAAATTCTTGTTCATATACATATTTTGACCTAAATGTCAGTACAAAGTTAAGTTTTGGATAATTAATATCTAATTCAAATGGAGAATCACTCAGTAGCTTAGATATATAAATATCTTTTTCCGTATCCGATATAGTTACACGCTCCAATTTCTTAGATAATCTATCTGAATTTAAATACTGCACATTTGAAAATGCGGTATCCTTATCCATATGAAAACGATTAACCTTTTCCCCCGCCTTTTCCGAAGCTTCTTCATTTTTTATAAGATCATCCGCTACGTCTCTATTCAGCTTCAGCGTATCGATATAATCCTTAGCTAGCTCCTTATCTATATTGATTTGGGTAGTATTCTCGTCTATCTGCGTAACAGTAGCCTTATCTTTCGATTGGTTTTGAGTGATATAATTTACTATCTCATCTGCTGTTATATTCAGATTATCGTTTGTATCTTGTTGTATTTTAGTGTTGTTTTCCATAATTAATTTATAAACGTGTCTGGGTTATATTGTTTTAATGAATACATTGTTTTTTCAATTGCATTGTTGTTTGTCAACAATTTTTTATCCTTATCATCTATAGGAGAGTTTAAATCTTTATTCCTAGGTACATATGTATTTATTTTTACATTCTGACCAGGATAAGGTGTATTTCTTTCTGCTACTACAAAATCATCTGTTAATTCTGACATGTCAAATGACTGGTATCCTTCCGCCGGAGAATCTATATATTGATAGGTTAAAGGATTAAACAACTTATCCTCACCAGAGTCCAGCTGAGTATTATAATACATTGTGTCTCTATATACAAATTGTGCATTATATGTATTAAACCATCCGCTCTCTTGATTGGAATAAGCATATTTCTCCATTTGATCTACATCGCTAGCGTCTGAGTTGCTTGTTTTCTCAAACCCTGTGCCGCTTGGATAATTTGAAGCATTTGGATCGTAGTTTACCAAAGTCTCCTGCTCAGAACCCATAACTACAGCTGGCTTACGCTGTTGTGTATAAATTGACTTAGCATAAAATACGTTGGCCATGGATTTAATAGCGTTTAATTTTAAAGTATACCCAATTACACTTAATGCTTTTCCAACAACAAACTGCCCTATTCCAGAAACTAGGTCAAATAAAACATACCGACATCTATTGGCGTAGTAATAAGCGTCAGAAAATATTGTTCCATTTGTACGCAAACTAATATCAGAACCTGTATCTTTAGTAGAACCCCCGTGAGAAGTGGTTAAGATGATGCCGCTGCCATTAGCATTTTTCAAACGTTTTTCATATTCTTCATCTCCCCCTCCCGATTGATTTTTTTCCATTGCAGATTCTATTACTATTGCCCCTTTGGAGCAAAAAGCCTCTAGCCATGTTCTAGCTTTTAGTAAAATTCCCTTAAACATAGCAGATAATTCTATATTATTTCCAGCATTAGCCGTAATATCTCTTCCTGCTGACAAATTTATATTCTCTGCGGCACATAAGTTAATAGATTTTGAGGAGCTAATATTTACACTTCCCCCTGACATATGTATAGCACTTCCGTAAGCATCATATAAAACAATAGAACCATCCTTAAATATACGAATTGTAGCATAGGACTCGAGCATCTGATTAAATTGAGTGGTATAATTTCCACCGGTATTACTTTTTTGGAAATTTCTGTCTTTACAATAGGGGTCTGGGGCTGGAGATTCAGACTCACTAGGAACATCAAATACATTCGCAGCATAGAATCCGGCTAATGCGTAGTAATTACTAAGCCATTTTGCGTAGTCTGCTAATTTGTATGAAGTTTCGTATAATTCTTCACCGTCAAGAGGTGTCCAAACCTCGTAGGCATCCAGGTTTTCTTCTGTGGCAGCCTGTATAGACTCTAGCCTATCCTTTGCAACAGGAACTGGTATTCTAACAGTCTTTTCAAATACAATATCACTTATAGACTGCATTATGACGGATCCATCTTGATTTACATGAAAATTATAACGTCCTGCTTTATATTTCTCGGAGTCGGATTCCCTAACTAAATTCTTGCCTGGATCCGTAATATAAGTGTGAATAAAATTACCTATTTTACCGATAAACTTAGTAAATCTCCATCTAGCATCCCACAAGAAATTACTTTCGTCTTCAGTATCTATTTTAATATTATCTTTAGAAGTAATCTGAATTCCATCGATAGGTTCCCCCTCTTGGGAGTTTCCCAAAGCCTCATATTCATTAGAGGTTCCTTGCCATAAAACATTTAACCCACCTCCAGAATTTACTATTTTAAAGTCACCAAAAGAAGTTAGATGCTCATAATTTCGACTTAATATTCTAACTAGGTCATCAAGAATATAAGTTTCTATCATAGCTAATTCGGAACCTTTCATACGGCATAAATTATATAAAAATTCTACACCAGCTCCGGTTTTAGTTACATAAGATGACTCACCATCCACTAGATTAATAGGATAAGTTCCTGTTGTACGTAAAACACCACGTTTATCATTTTCTTCTCTCTGTTCTAAAGCAATCCCTCCAAAATTACTTTTATCCGAACCTGTATAGTTAGTGAATGCAAGTTTACTATCTATTTTCTGTGTAGCAGAAGGAAGGAATCCTATAACATAATTTGCCTGAGAATTATTTTTAGTGATACAAGAAAGTACCAATACTTCTGAACCCTTTTCAGGAAAGGTCATACTGGATAACCCGAGCATTTGCGTAAACATATTAACCACAATAATAGCGGTTGTAGGTATCATTCTCTCATCTTTTACAATGACAGAATTTTGATTTGGGTTAACGCTTTGCACCTTTGCGGTAAATAGATGTGCGTTGGGGGTATTGCTATCAGAAATGCTATGATTCTGATTTGCACGTAATGGTGAATCTATAATATCTGACATATCCTATAATCTATATAGCAATTATTATATTGCTTTAATCAATATACAAAACAACCTTGAGAAAAAAATCTCAAGGTTGCAACCTTTTTATCAAGGTTAATGGGGGAAAAGTGCGGTAAACAACCGGGAGAAATGGAGAAACACCCTCAAAACCCGCACTAATCCCTTTAAATAACGTCTAAACTACCTGCCACAAACTCTGCACTCTGTGTAATATACAGCTGTCCCGCTTGCATACTGAAGGATAGAGATTGTAATATTGCGCCAGTGAACTTGGCCGTTGCACGACTAATTATTTTTGGGTCACACTCAAGTTCAGAACCTAAATTTACATTAATAGAACGTAATTCACCGCAGGCGGCTCCGGCTGCTATATTGGCAAACGGTGCAAAGAATCCCTCTTTGCTAACTAAAGCTGTACAATTAAAACCAGCTTGAGGATTACCCATTACCAAATAAACCGCTGAAGAACCTATTTCATACATAGGTGTAACTTGATGAGAAGTAGACCCCTGAAAACTTTGCACCATTGCAATATGTCCCTGCCCAAGGTCAACAGCAGCATTTCTAGCTGCGATTACCTCACCAGTTTTGACGTTCGTATTATATCCTAAAACATTTGTTACTGCCATTATAAAATCTCCTTAATTAAAGTCCGAGATATGTGTTAAGAGATATCTTTAGCACATTCAATGAAGTTGCAACATAATAATCTCCAGATAGGTTAATTCTATCCGCAAATTGAGTATCCCTCGAAGCTTTAATAGATTCTAAATCTACGTCTACTAACATTGGACCTATTTTGCGTTCTTCTATTGATGATCCCTCCTGGGTTTGCTCCAATAGGTAATCACCTAACCTATTTTCTAACTCTTGTAGCAGACTTCTAGTAACATTGCGTCTCCCGGGGTACTCTTTAAATAAATCTTTAACCCCGTAGTTAATATTATATACAATGTCACGTATATTGTCTTCGTAATAAAGCACTCCATGAGAAGAGTCTGTAGTTAGCTGATGTCTTACATAAGGAACCGTGTGGTCATCATCCTGGGCAATTATCCATACGCCATTTGCAGCCACGCTATTAAGCTGATTATCTGTCCAAGAAGCATATGAAGCAGGTACTGAGGATATCCAAGAAAGTTCCATTCTTGACATTCCTTGTTGAGGTAGAAGATTAGAGCGCATGCAAGCTATACCTGCGGCTATATACTTATTTGCAAGTTCTACTTCTTTTGTGCTGCCATCTTCTGTGCTCATTAGGTAGTATGCCCCTGGGGACCAAACATTTACCACACCATTGTACGCCCAAGTATTACTGCGTGTTATTGCCTCTGTACCAGAGTCATTTGTCTTAGCCGTAGAAGCATAGAGCCCTCTCCATCTTTGGATATCCGGCTGTGAAGCTTCCAGTACATATGACTTTGCGGTATTTAACACGGAAAGCGTATCGGTATCACACCACAGATTCATAAATAAATCTGTTCGTGATAATTTCTTAAAGGAAGCTGTATAAGCTGCAAGTTCTAGCTGTGCTTGTTCATCACTTTGGCTTGTAAAAGAACTGTCAATAGCATCTACGTAGAAACCTTTCCCTTCTCCTGCCACATATCCTATAGAAGCTGCAAACGCTAAACTATTAAAATCACTAGCGGATGGATCTGTGTCAACAAGTCCTAGATATGTTGTGATATCAGAAGTCGAAGTAATTGGCTGTATAGAGATTGGATTACTTGGATCATTAAAGTTTACATTAAAAGCTTCTTTTGGAACATTAATATAAACGTCTTGGCGAGTTTCCTCTTCTCCAAGTTTATTTATAGTTAGTCTTATAATTTTATCTGCTCCTTTAGACGCTGTAATCCAATTCTGCACAACTGGTGCGCCAGTTGCATCAACGAATGCTAATTTACTTTCAGTAACAAACTGTTGTAAGAAATCTGATACTGGTGTGAAATTTGACAACGGTAATATAATAGATTCCTCTTCCCCGATGTCTGCTACCGTCAGCATTGTCACGGGAGACATCTGCGAAAAGAAATTCTTTGTAGTAAACGAAGGCTTACACACTCCCACAAGACAAGCTGCATTGCGGTCTGTAGTACCATCTGATACGACCTCTCTGTTGTTATAAATCAACATTTGAGGTTTATGTTCTGAATAATTGCTAATCATAAATCAAAATAAACGTTTATTTTAAAGAATATAATTATATTCAAACTTTTTTTACAAAAAATGCAATACATAAATCAATGGGGCATAAGCTCAATAGCAAGTTTCCTAAGCCTTGCGGATTCAATTCTTGTTCTCCAAGCTGCCTCCCAATTTATTTGAATAATAAAATCTGACCTAAATAGCTTTTTATTTTCAGATGGATTAATTGCTCTAGGAGTAGATATCTTCAATGGAGAATATTTTTTTAATCTCAGCAGGTAGCACAACTGTTCTGTTAAACCTGTAAAATGTGCGGCACATAACTGTGACATCATGGCACAGTCTCCTAGGGTTTGCGCATAAGAAGAAAATGTGATTGTAGTGGATGCATTTAACCCCATCATAAACCCAGAATTATCTTCCAGCATTCTAGTCTTATTAGCTATAGTACCTATATCAGACAAGCTAATATCTCCAACAGAAATAATAATCTTTGGATTTTGCGTGCTTCCCAAATATTCTAATTTAGCCGCATCATCTAAATAATTGTAATCAGCTGTTATATCGATAATAGATTTATTTTTACCATCCGGGTCCAAAATATAATCGCTATAGGTATAATCAAATTTGTGGGCAGTATCTTCTAAGTATGTTTTAAAATTTTCTTTGTCAGAAAAAAATATTTTAGTAATCATTAAGAAGATACGTCTTAAATTTAAAATATCCAAATTAGGAAAACAACCTAATTCATTATTTAATAATTCAAGCTCAAATGCTGATGTTGTTTTATCTTTTGGAGTTCCCATAATCACTGGTCTAAGCAAGGTTTAATATTGGATATATCAAATTTATATTCAGGCTGATTCCTAGGAACAAGTCTCATTATTCCATTAAACTTATATGGAATCTTGCCCATAAAATAAAATTCTTCACTATATCCCTCAAACAAATAACGATCATCCGTAGTTTTATTTACAATAAGGTCACCAACTATAAGCTTAGGGTAAGAAATACCTGTAATACTTACAATTACTGGATCGGTAGTTCCCTGCCCAGACTGGTCGTCAATGTGCTCATGCTTTATACTGTTTATAACGAGTTTTGTTTTAATAGGATTGCTGTACCCTCCCTCATAAAGCTTTCCCAAGGCTACTTCATCTGTAACAAATCCGAGCTGGTCTCCTCCGAGAATATCAATATTTAAAGATATGTCCTCCTCATTCGGATTTACAACCATACCTCTATTTCCCTTTGGTCTGCATATATAAAAATCATTATAGTCTGCGGATAATAAATCCGACTTAATCATCTGTCTTAATGTGGCAAATTGCTCGGCACTTAAGGTATTATATATACCTACAGAAGGAGAAGTATCTATCTCAGTATTTTTACGTCTATCAAATAGAGCACACTTATAATGCCATCTAAAAGTCTGGTTGCGATTTTTAAAATTTATATCAACAGAGGTATGCGAAGAATTAATATTAACGACAGCACTATTTGCATCTCTATTTAAATAAACTTCTTTGCCAGTGGAAATGTCAGTTATCATTCCTGTTTCTGGATCTACAGAAACCTCTGTTAGCTTAAACCAGTCTGTATATCCATCACGGGATTTATACACATTTATACCAAATCTAGTAAAATCATAGTATTCTGGACATAATGTCCATATGATACGGCAAATATTTTTACCGTAAGCTGGTAAAACTTGAATGGACTTAAATGCACATTTACAAGACATACTAACCTATAGCTCCCCAAGCCCTAGAAACATTAGCGGCACGCTTATAGTTTTTTACCATCTCAATAAACTCTATCTTAAATTCGTTAGCCGCGTTTTTTGAAAATTCTATTAACGGCTGATAAATATCAGTCTGTACACCACCAGCACTTGACTTTACATATTTACGCTCTAAGAGTAATCTCTTGCTGAGCAATGCTTGCCAACAAGCTCCCACCTTGAACATATAAGAAGTACCCATTGTTCTATAATCCACTCTAATAGTTTGAGGAGGATATGCATTAAATGCTTCCACTGCTCTGCGCATAGCATCCATAAGTTCAAAGTCTGAAAACCAAAAGTCGTCCGTCGTTAGCACGGTCTCGGCAGGTTCTGCGTCGGCTAACATTAGGCGTATGTCCTCAAGCTGAACTTCGTTGGTGGAAGTAATTGGGGGTGTAGTTAACCCATCAGATTTACTGCAAGGTGAGGAGCAGCAATTAGAATTGTTAGAAGGTGTAGACATGAAACAGATTATATTATTATAGTTTTATATTGATTATATTCTAACGAATTGTCAAAAGTCAACTACTCACTAGACAAGCTAGTGAGCTTGAAAAGCATTAAAGCTATTCAATTTTAAACACTTCATCGCTTATGCTTGGCTTGGATAAATTATCCAAGCCAAGTCTTATTTCAGCTCCATGTCTGTAATCGTCTGTTGCGGACGATAGGATTATGGTCAATCCTCGGGTTAAAATATTTTTAGCCGCGTTTATATCTCGATCTAAAAGCTTGCCGCATTTAGGACAAATCCAAGACCTGTCTTTAAGCGTTAGTTTTTGGTTAATATACCCGCAACTATTGCAAGTTTTGGACGAAGGAAAGAAATGGTCTATTTTAACTATATCTTTTCCCTTCCATTTCGATTTATATTCCAGTTTGGAAACAAAAGATGTCCATGCACTATCGCTTATAGCATAAGCGAGCTTGTGGTTTTTCATCATATTTTTAACTGATAATGTTTCCAAACATATAACATCGTTTTCTTCAACCAGTTGTTTACTAATACAATGTTGCAGATACTCACGGGAATTGGCTATCTTCTCGTGAAGTTTGGCAATCTTTTGTTTTAGTTTTATTTTGGAATTACTGGGTTGGGGTTTGCGACTTAGATATTTTTGAAGCTTAGATAGCTTAGTTTGATACTGTCTTTTAAACTTAAAATTAGAAAATCTGGATCCGTCAGAAGTTATAAGGAAGTCTTTTATCCCCAAATCCAACCCAATAATTTTTGGATTTTTAACAGATTTCTTAACGTCAATTTCTTGTGATGTTAAAATAGATACGAAATATCTTCCCGACGGGTTTAGGGATATTGTGGCACTAAGAATCTTACCTTTCAATTCCCTATGTTTAACAAATCGAATGCCTTGTTTAAATTTGGGAATAAAAATTCGATTTTTAACAATGCGAATATTTTGAGGTATCGAAAAAGAATTAAAAGAATGTTTATTTTTATAAACGGGAAATTTAGTTTCTTTTTTAAAGAACTTTCCAAATGCAGTTTCCAAATGCTTTAAAGATTGCTGCAAGCTTTGGGAGTTCACGTCTTTTAACCACGAGTATTCTTTTTGTTTTTTAAGAGTAGTTAACGCGGCTGAACAATTGTTATAATTTAAAGTTTTCTTGTTTTTAAGATAAAAATTCTGCTTTTCTTTCAGGAAGTAATTATATACAAACCTACAATGCCCAAAATGTTGAGATAAAAAAGCTTTGTCTTTATCTTCAGGATAAAGACGAAATTTATAAGATTTAAATATTGTCTTTTTAGGCATTGTTTAAGTAAATTTTCAACTAACTTAAATTTATGTCAAGAACAAAAAACAAAATAACCAAAGATGCCATTCAGCTCACCAGACGAGCTGGTGAGTTTTCTGACACTCCTAATAAAATACGCCCAAGGGTATCCCTGGGCGTATTATTAAGAGTTGGAGTCTGACTAGCCCCCAGCCTTTGTGCCCTCTGCGAGAGCGATCTGAGGCTTGATTTGTGGGTAAGCATTCATCGCAGCTTCTCCGCCACGGAGAACAACCTTAGCAACGCCTGCGGTGTTAGCAATGAGCATACCTATAACTTCCTCAGCGCAGCAGGATATGCGATCCTTTTCACGCTTTACGTACATTACCGGCTTATAGAGCTCGGCACATTTTCCGAGGTAATCTTCTTCCGTAAAGGCCATTATAACATTATCTGGAACAATGTCGGTCTTGAATGTGGATATCCACTTCATACCGTAAACATTTGTACCGTCAAATGCCTTGGCACCTTCTTGGAACACCTTGCTAGTTAGGTCAACACCAAATTGGAGGAAGTTGTTATACTTTCCGTTTGTAAGTTGGCTGAATGTGACCTTGTTGACAAGGTTTACGCCATGGTTAATGCTGTGCTTTGTGAAGATATTGACAATCTCGTTCATCACCACTGGTTCCATACCACCGGAGAAGGTATAGACACCGTTGTTCTGAGCAGCTACGCTATCAGCGAGGTTGTACCATACGAGGTCTTCCGTCTTAACCATGTTCTTTAGACCGGTATCCATTATTACCTTGCGGAGGTCGAATGGATAAGTATCAAGTGTAACACGATTCTTTTGGAATTCTGGTGTCGCGATCTTGAAGAAGGTCATTGGAGCCTTGTCTGCTCTGTAGTACTGTGTATGTGTTCCTTGGTCAAAGGGAAGAACAGCTGCAGGATAGTTTGTGGGCTCAATGTAGAACATAGCTACTGGGTAGTCTGTGTTGAACATTGGGACAAGTCTTTTATCACCCGAACCATTAAAGGTTTCAAAATGGCATATTTGGCGTGTCCATCCTTTTTCGAATACTTGTTTGCGGATAAATGAAGTACCTGCGGACGAAGCCATCTTGCAAATACCTTCTCCACAGCTACCTAATTCTTGAACAAGCCTGTCATTAAGTGCTTCACCGGAAACACCATTTAAGCTTAAATCTATATCTTTATATTCGTCCATAAAATTTAAATCCTTATTTTAAGTTTACAGGCTAAGACTATGCTACTTGATGATTCCAAGCAGTTTCAAACTGCAGCACAGTGCGTGTATCTGTCGATTCTGTCCATACAACAGGACCACCAACTACAACGTTATAAGAGCTATCGACCTTACCCATGCTGACATTAGCATCTCCTGACACATTTACAACACCTGCTGTAACGTAACCTATGATGTCGTCTCCACTTGCAGCAGGACACACGAGTACAGCATTAAACTGTGTTTCAGGATCCGTACCAGGAGCAACAACTCTTGGTCTATTGCCTATTGGGAATGTAGCAATCGCAAGATCAGAAACAAGCTTTGCTGTAAGGGGCATACCTGCAGTATATACTTTGGTTGTATCATAGAAGGGAGTCTGAAGCTCGAATTTGTCAAGCGTAGATACAGCCATATTTTTACCAGATCCATCCCATTCATCGGAATCCTGGAAAGCAAAATATACCGGTGTTCCTTTAATTTGAGATGTTGTCCAACGCCATTCTGCATCTACTAATGTGCCTCCATTTGCAGGAGCAACTTTGCCTTCGTCAATAGTGTTGAGAACAGGAGGTGTAGCACTGTATGTGACTTGTACAGGAGCACCGTCAACTGTTAATTTAGCGCTCGAAGTCACCCAAAGAGGCTGCCCACTGTAATATGAAACACCCTCTGCATTAGGTAAAGCACGGGTAAGCTTGCTTACGTCTGTAAGACGGCTACCGGTGTTTACATTAAGTTTGCGTGTAGTACGCTTATAAAAGCCGATGTTACCAGCCATATTATTTATTCCTTTGTTAGTATTAACTAAAATTTTGTCTTTCAAATTCCTCTAGCTCAGCAAGCACTGACTCAGGAATTTTAGCTTTATTAAAATTCGTGGAAGCGGTTTTCGTAGCAGGCACAAATGATCCACTCATTATATGGTCATTTGAAATTAATGTGTCTGTTACTTTATCCAATACAGTAAATGCAAGTTTTGGAGAGTTTTTTAAAGCCTCTATGTTGTATTCTATATCCGAAGAATCAATAAAATTTGACCTCGCTAGTTTTTTAACTATACCAGTAAGTAGATCCTCATCAACAGATATACTTGCTTGCTTTTCTAAGTTAGACATATTAGAAATCTCAGCCTTTAGCTGCATATTTTCTGCAACAGCTTTAGACAAAGCCGAAGAAGCATGCTTAACTGAAGACTCTAATTCTGCAATCTTTGCCTTTTGCTCAGCAATAAATTGCATTGCTTCTTGGACCATTGATTGGCATTCAGTAGCAAATTTTTGTAACTCGGAATTATTTATAGTTTGGATGTTTTTTTCCATCGAATTTTAAATTATTAATTATAATAAGATAATTTTATAATTATCCGCAAGATAAAAATAACATTCTTGCGGATAATTTTTATTTTTCTATTGAGCTATTGCAGCAGCCTCCTTAATGGATTCTTCGAGAATAGCGTCGTCGTCAAAATCATCATCCTCGTCATCGTCTTCGTCGTCTTCATCATCTTCGTCTTCTGAGTCAGAAACTTCTACAACGTGACCATCAGGATCATCATTTGCCACAGCGTCTAAAATCAATGCGAGCTTTGCGGAATCATCATCGGTCAACTCTCCGGATTCCACCGCTTCTTCAATCTCTCTGACTATATCTTCAAGAGACAGCTCTACATCTGCAGTATTCTCCTCTGCAACTTTTGTTGCATATGCTAACTTAGTATATTTCTGTGCCAAAGCTGCATATTTAGCTACTGCTTGCTTAGAAAGCGGTTCGACCACGGTCTGATCTGCTATAGCGTTTGCTTGTGGCTCAGGCACACCTGCTTGTGGGGCTACTGGAGCGGGTGGGACTGCTGCAGCTTCAGGTGCTGCTGCGCCTTCCTCGCTCATAAGATTCATTACTAATTCCTCTGCAACACGTGGGTCTATTAATCCCTGTTGCACAGCTTGCTCTAAGAACATTTGTGCCTCTTCAGGTGATAGGAGACTATCATTATCCGTCTGCGCTGCTTCAACTGCCATCTGAGCTAAAATCTGCGCCTGTTCTTGCGTGATCTCATTGCTAGCAACCATCTCGTCGAGTGCTGTTCCGAATGCGTCTAATCCCTCTATTGTCGGATCCCCTTCTTCTACTGCTGCAGAATCATTAATGTCCTGAGCGTCTAAAGCTCCTTGGGCATAGGCATGTTTTAAGAATTCTTTGTCTCCAAACTGTTCCATATTCTGCCTATGTATCTCGGAAGCTCTAAAGTACTGTGACGCAAGTTTAAATTGTTGCTTTTGTTCTTTCTCTGGGAGTCTGCTTATTGCGGTTAACATTGCAAGACTAGCTAATTTAAGCTGCTGTTCCTCAAGTTCTGAAGCATACTGTAACTCTTCGAATTGTTGAACTTGTTCAGCGGCATATTTAATTTCATTCAGAGTTGCTAGCTGCATCTGTTTTCCCTTTTCTGAGTCAATAGCTCTTTGTAGGGCAATCCTCCCTTCCTCTGTATCAGTAAGGACGCTAGCTACTTTAGCAATAACGTCATAACTTAAAACTATATCATTTGCGATATTGTCTGGGGTGGCGGCAGTTTTTTCTGTTGTAACTTTCATCGAAGGTTTAGTATTAATGTTTGCAAACTCTAAGAGTTTCTTTGTGGTATTGGCAGCTTTCTCGACAATTTTCTTTTCTTTTTCTTCCAACCCACTCCCACCAGATTTAGGGGACATATCAGAAGGCTGAGCTGCGTTTGTTTGGTCGTTCTGCAGTTGTTCCTTAGGATTTTGTCCGGGGGTGGGATCCACCGTTGACTTTGTGCAAGTAGGTTGAGGGGCTTCTTCATTCGGATCTGCAGGTTCCGCAGATTCAGAAGCGTATTTAGAAGCCTGATTTAATTTATCCATAAGCGCCTTTAAGTTAGCTCTCTTAATAGAATTTTGTTTCATGATTTTAATATGTGAATTAATGACATTAATTTATTTTTGACAAATATTCGTTGGGACGAATACCCATTTAGGTTTTTCCTAAACGATTCCCGCTTCCATAAGGGTGTCTATAAAATTTTTAGTTTTATAAACCTCACTCCCTCTCCACGAGCGATCACGGCATGTCTTACCGCTAAAATATGTGTTTGATTGTTGAAGATTATAATTTAAATTGCAATACAATTTTGAGAAATTGCATCAATTAATACAACTTCTGGCAATTTTCCGTCATAATGATAGCTTGATATATCTTGTAAAGCAGCTAATTTATAGAAAGCATAAGTAAATGCCAATTGTTCTGCAATACGCTTATCCTCCTTGCTCAATTCTATTTCTGGATTTAGAGATGCAGTCTTTAATTTAAAAAACTTACCACAATCCTCTTTGCGCTCTACGTCAGAAGGCACTCCACCATGAATAATTGTAATTTGTATTATCCTCGGTTGCTTTTTTTCTTCTTTATAAGATAATTTATCTTCTATCTCATCCATAATTTTTTGGACGGGATCCGTGTTGTTCAGATCGTGCATAGCCTCGATAGGGTCTCCTGCCTGAAATAAGTCTTCAATACCATCTCCGCAAGGCATACAATCCCCGGACTCTATAATATCTTTTACTTCCGAAAAAACAGTTGGTATAATAGCTATTTCCGCGTATTTAACTATGTTATCCTTCTGAATTTCACTGGCAAATTTTGGGTTGCCATCAAATATTAAATCTACAAATGGGCGGAAAGACAATATGCTAGCTCTCTTCTGAAGCTCGTAAAACAAAGTTTCAGGTCTCAAATTTTTTAACTCACTTATATTCTGCTTTGACAAGGTATAATCCTTTTCAAAATTTATATACTTTGCATTTTTAATATAGATTGACCTTGGATCTGTTACTTTATCTGACGAAGCGTTGATATCAATAAATTCTTTTTCCAAAGAGGCTAACTTTTTTAGAATATCTGCTTTTTGTGAATCGTTGAAATAACTATCAATATCACCCTTCTGACGTTCAATGCTGGAACCAAACTTTAATAAATCATAACCTAATATCTCAGGAAGTAAGACTGATGGAATGCAGGAGTCATTCTCCCTAGCAGATTTTAATATAGCGTCCTTATTGGCGTCATTAAATCTATATTCCAGATAATCGGCTATTCTATCTGCAGGTTTCGCCACAATAGATAGGTCAAAAAAGGTGGGTGTGTCATTGTGCACATATGCCCATTTATTTACAGGCTTTCCATCCCATTCTTTTATATATTTCCCAGCGAATCTCTTCATCCATGGTTCATATTCAGAAGAATTTTTGCAAAGTTTACCAGATATGTTATCTCTATCATGGGGGACACTGCATCCCATGCTGCTACTCAATGGCTTTCCACTCAGTGCAGTTTCATATTCTTGCGCAGCCTTTTTAATGTTTGCCCATGCTACTACCTCTATCCTGTGCATGTCATTATTATAAGCTGCAGCTTTTATGACACCGATTCTATTCTTGGGAGAGGAAGAATTATGTTCTCTAAATAAATTAGCATTGGTTTCAAAAGTCTTATAGTATTTCTCATTAGCTTTCTTTGGGAAACCATCTGCATTTTTATTAAACCCATAAGTTTCATCATCACCGATAGCTGTAATGTGTATAAGAAAATGATCTTTGTCAGGTTTACAATCCTCTAATAGTTGTCTAGATATTGCACTGGAAGAAGCCTTCTTAATATTCGTATAGAAGTTAGTGTCTCGAATTACCGAGACCATAACTCCGTCAAGTGATGAAAAAAGCTCAGAATTTGAGTCAGGATATACTAACTTTTTCATATTAATCTATATTTAATTCCTGCTTTAAGTTATCCCATAACCTCATTCCAGTTAATCCACCTAGCCCAGCAACTGCTAGACTTGGGCTTCTGCGTACAAGCCCATTGATTACTTTATCTGTAGACTTTGGAGCATAAGCCTTAACTTTTGTAAGCAAGTTAGTTAGTTTCTCTGCAGTTCTAGGCGATTTATCTGCTATAAAAGATGGTACTTTGAGCTTAGATATAACATTAGGGGAACTCTTTTCAAAGGGATTTCTTAGATTGAATCTATTTGATACATAAGCACCTATACGCTCTCCTGCGAGTGCTCCGCCTCCTCCGGATAGAACCGTACCCCAAGTTGGTATAACTGCATCCAACATTCCAGGATCATTCATATCCTTTACAGTGTCTGCTACGTCATCATAATTAACCGGTTTATTCTTTTCTAATAATTTTTCAGTAGCAGCAAATGACTCTGGAGAAGTATTCCAAAGGGTTGAAGCTCCTATTAAACCTGCAGAACCGAGAGCCGCAGCTAATGTAGGCAATAGTGTGGATCTTATTATGCGTTTGCGCCTTGCTGAAGGACTTTCGCCTCCACGACGCTTGCTCCCTGCAATATATGCTGCGATACCGCCAGTTCCAATAGTTGCGACTAAAGCGGGTATTAAGTATCTAGCTAATGCTTGCTTACCGTTAGCTCTGAACTCCGGATTATTAATTACAGTTTCTAATAAATTTGGCATAAAATTATCCTTGTTTATTCTTACTTATACTATCTAGTAGTTTTACAGTATTAAGATCCATTCCACCAAGTTCTGCGCCTTGACGTAAAAATGTTTTTAAAACTGTCTTATTCTTAGTGATATCAGGCATAAAATCTTTAGCGGCTTGAAGCATATCAGCTAATTCACGTTTCTGGTTAAAGTTCAATTTTGATAACACTGGGTCTGTAATCATTAAGTCGTTGAAGAACTCTGAAGATTTCACCTTGTTTATCTCATCTATAAGCTTCCCCTCCGTAGGATTAACTGTAGGTTTACTTGAGCTCCATTCTTTGTAAAGGAACTTATATGGATTTTTGGCCATACTAACCGCCACTCCTAGTGCTTTTTCTGCATCAAATGGTGGAAGTTTGGGGAGTGGTGAACCCATAGGTATCCTTCTAGGAGACGGTTTTTTGGGGGGTTGTTTTTTGGGGGAAGGTTTTGGGTTTTTCTTAGGGCCTCCTGGAGAATCGTTTCCGGGAGTTGGGGGTGGGGGTGGTGTTGGCGGGGGTGGTGTTGTCTGTGGTTGGTCCCATATGGTAAGATCGGTGGAGTGTGGTTCATGGAATAGGCTTCTTGAGTCATCCGAAACCGCTGGGGGGTAAAATTCCTCTGGATAATTTTCTGTATTCTCTGAATTCTCATCTGAGGTGTTTGTGTCATCAGAGTCACCATTGTGAATATTTGGATCCGCATCGCCGTCTGGAATGTTAGGATCGTTTGAGTCAATGTCCTGTGATCCAGAAGTATTCGTATTTTTTTCTAAATCTTTTTTTGACTGATTAAGTTCATTTGCATAAAATGCAGGAGTCATTTCTTGTATATGCTCAACCACATAATCTGGAACTTCTTTTACAAACTCATTCCAATTACCATCTCCCACTTCGGGAAGTTCAAGAGAATACTGTCCATCTCTGAGTACTAAATAACCATTCTGTGCTAGCCATATGTCTGCTAGATTATCGCGAGTTAGGCCACCTGGCTCATTGGAGTCGGTTAGCTTATTGTCTTTGTGGTTTGCATCATCTTCCGAGCCTCCTTGCGAACTTGCCGAAGCAAATTTTTGCTGTAGGGCTGAAGCTACAACACCTAAGTTCGAAAAATTAGTAAAATAGTCTAACAACGAGCTTGCCAAGTCATAAGGCTCATCGGGAGCTAGAAAACTTGCTATCTTATGCCTCTCACCCCAAGTATTAGGAAGTTGCTCAGTAAGTATATACTCCCCTAAACCATAAGAATCCGAAAGTACTGACGCTAATTTTACTGCTGCGTCATCGAATATTGTAGATTGAATATCAAATAGATCTCTTGTATCTTGAACAATCTCAAAGAATTCTTTGTCCCGCAACAGATTTTGCGGGTTAAAAAATTTAGCAAATTTCTTTTCTATGGAACTTAAGTTATACCTAAGCTCCTCTTCCAAATCCAAGTAGTCTTGTGTGTCAAATTCCCAATCAGCTACTGTGCTAGAAGCTATTTTTTGAGTATATTCTCCGTCTACGAGATTATTGTACTGTACAATCTCTTCCTCTGATATTGGATTTGGCTTATACTCATCTTCATACAATGCTGTAAAGTCGCCTTCAGTTGTATTAGAAGACTTGTCACTCGCAGCCTTACGCATATCTTCTACATCAAATTCAAAAAATTGGTCATCGCCATTATGTACGGAATCCTCTAAGAATTTATGCATCGATAAGACATTGGGCATTGAAACCTCAGCATATTTCTTCAAAAGAGATTCTGTGTCTATGGTGCTAAAACTTCTACCTCTATCTGACGCAGTTTTAGAAGACGCATAAATACTTTGAGTTTTAAGCGTATTAATAGCTTTTGCTACTGCTCCCAACATTTCGGGAGACATATCATGTTCTCTTGCAAAATGCAAAAGCTCTTCCTCTGGATGAGAAGCTTTCTTCATTAAAGGAACAAGCTGTTTAACATGTTCGATAACAATTTGTCTATCTAATATTTTTGGATCCATGTCTAAATAACTATACTTTTTATTGGCATTTTGGAAATAATATCCAAAGTCCAAGCAAATTAATTTACTTCTTTTGATACCCTCTCAAAAAAACATTTAAATTGCAATAAAATTTAACAAACAAAAATCAATTTAACTTTTAGCACTTTCATATTTGGACATCTCAAGTTCCGTTATCGCGTCCAATTTCTCTTGTATCTCTGGTCCTTTTATATCATGTATAGCATCCCATATGGACTCCCCAAGAGATCCAAGTCCTTCTGTGTCTGCATTTGCCGTATCGGTTCCTCCTTGTTTTGCAGCAATTAACAGCCCCTTTGCAGAAGAAATACTGTTGTGTCTTTGGTTTATATATCCATTGCGTACTAAGAAATGGGCATTAGCCATTATCGCAGCCTCGAGCTGAGAAGCCGATACAGCTGCGGACTTTTCGTTTAATACATTATTAGCCATTTTTAACCCAGCAAAATAAGCAGCGTCCTCTAATCCATTATTATATGCGGACCTTAATATTAATGTACCAAATGATTCTGTTTTAGCATAGTTATCATCCATTTCCACAAGTCTAGTTTGCGGATACACATGATTAGCTATGAACAAAGACTCATTTTTTCTATCTCTAATATTGTAAAATATTTGTTCATAACATCTTAATGAATCCTCGCTAATACCTGTAATGGAAGATAGCTTAGAAAATGGCGTATCCGTAATAAGAAATGCCCTAATTGTTTCCTCCATTGTATGACTGGAAGGATGATGTAATCCCAATGCAAAAATTAAATAGTCATTCGTTGTATCACCAAACTTTTCAAAATTATATAAATCTCTTAAATAAGTTTCATGTACCGCAGAGGGTAATCTAATATTATCCCTAATTAAAGCTTTTATGAACCTATACCCAAATGATAAATCTTTATACGCGCACATAAACTTATTCACAGCGGTAACTTGCCGCGTGAAATTAAGCACCTCTCTGAAATAAGACGAGGTATCAGGTAAATAATCTATTAATTCTCGTATGCGCTCAAAAGTCATAATTATTACAATTACGCCCAAGTTGTCTTGGGCGTAAAGAGGATAACTTTTATATCTTATTTGTTGTATTGGTAGATATCCCTGAGGTTTTTTGAATTAAATCCAGCGTTAATTCGGATAGCTGTCTAAAGCAAGCCAGCACTGAATTCTCTAACCCTTTGATATCGTCACTTCCATAGTATTTTACGAAATTTTGAGGACTTATTATTATTAGGAATAACAATCTTGCCAACTTATCCATTCCATCTCTAAGAGAAGGAAGGAAATCGTTTATATACATCTGAGCGTCAGACACCTGAGATAATACGCTTACAATACCATGTTCAAATACACTACGCTGTCCACTTCTCTGGGCAAACTCCGCAAGCATATTTGGCGTAGCTGTCTGCAAGAAGTCGCTTGGATCTTCTCTTGATACACCTTCGGTATTAGAAGCCGCGTCCATAAGAGTTGGGGTCATCATATCCCCGTATCTTGGAGCTGGAGGTGCATAGGATGTTTCATCCGTCATCAGTGCCCTTGTTTCTGGTATTTCATATGGTATATTTAAGTCTGAGTCAAAACCCTCAAAGAAATCTGGGTCTGGATTTAAAATAATTCTATCCGCAAATTTTTTAAATAGGAATTTATAATCCTCACCGCGTTTTTGGTTAGTGTTTGCATGCTTAATTATATAATCAGCAGTTTCTTCGGAAATATTTACATTCCCCATAAGCAACGCCATAGCACCCATTACATTTACGTTTGCAAATTTAAATCCTGCTATATTTAAGTTATAACTGCCATCGCCATTGTAATTGACATATCCATGTCCTACGCTGGAATGCTTGACCAAAGTATTGGCATATAGATTTGCCCAGTTCCCTGGAACCCATTCAGCTTGAATTATATCAATGCGATAATCCTTTTTCTTAAATGAAAAAGCATCATTAATTTTAAATTCAGCCTTCATCCTTTTAGCCAAATCAATTGTTTCAGTCGGTAACTCTATCCAACGCATGCTTGGTTGGAACACCTTTAAATCATACATTGGATATTGAGCTGAAGGATTTACTTGAATAATTTCATCAGTTCCTTGAACCAAAGCTTCCCAAGGCTTAAACTTATCATAACCTTGAATTGGATAAACTTTTACGGTGTATCCTTTGGGATCATCAGCATTATCTTTTACTTCTCCAACATAAAAAGCCTCATCTGATAGGTAACAATATTCAGGATCCCAAATGCCGTAAATTTTTCCAACTTCCGGTTTTTCTTTTAACACCTTGGTTAAATCTTCCTCTCGTTTATCCGAATCCTTTTCCTCTATCGCTAAAATATTTCTAAAGTTACCTACTACAGGATCGTGTACGCCTGGAGCTTTAACATTTTCATCCTCTTTATTATATAATTCTTCTGGACTATTAATGTCATAATACTGAATTATTCCTTTGCGTTCCGGATCTATCGAAACTAAAAGGGCTGGAGTTTTCCCATAATCGGAGTTTCCCATAATAGCAACACACCTAACCGTAGACCCGTCAGTAGTTAAAATATCATAAACAGACGGAGCGTTGGTGGAAATGCCTGCCCAATTCTGATCTGGATCTGCGTCATAGATCATATTAAGCTGGTCTTCATCTCGATTATCTTCAAAAGAATATCCCTTCGTAATTTGCTCGGCTGCTGTCTTAACGGCATTCTTATTAAAAATACCTTTATGTAAGACTAATAAATTTTTCGGCTTTGATGCTTCAGATGCCTTTTTCACTTGGAGAGTCCTTGCTTCTTCAAGCACGTCCATTGGAATATAATCAGACTCATCACAAAGCCCCACTACGTTATTTGCAAATTCTTTATCAGATTTTAAAGCCTCTGCAAGTTTGTTCCATGCGTCTATCCCGGCGGATTTTAAAAATTTATGTAATGGGCTATAATCTACATCCTTTGACTCAACAAATGTGTTGAATACAGAATCATACATTGAAGTAAACGAAGAAAAATCGTCTTGATCAGTATCTGATAGATTTAGTTCTGACGCAAACTTCTTAAGGGAAGAGGTTTTATAAAGCGGTGTAGCAATACGCATCATTTCAATGTCCTGCTTCCCTTGATTTGCTATAGACATATCCACAGCAGTCCCATCTCCACTTTCTTCATATAACCCTATGAAATAATTACACCAATCAGGATTAAGGTACACGAACTTCTTTTCGTCTACATTATATAAAAATTCCGTTCCCTTTACTTGCCCATTTACATAAAATACTGGGGCATATAGAATGTGTTTGTTTACTCTAAATACGTAAATTCCCACCATCTTTGTGAAAGCGTCATTTGTCTTGACAATCTCAAAACCAAGATAGTAGTCATTTGTGAAAAATGGAGAAGCCTTATCTTCCATTACGGTTGATGAAGCTCTATAAAAAGCTATTTCAGCATCTGTTTCTTTAAGAGCAGAAGACGCAGCCTTCTTGAAATCATAGTCTTTTAAGGATATCATGTGTGTATTTAAAATTTAATGTAAAGCAAGTTTACGAGATTTTATAGTAAAAACGCAATCTTAATTTATCTAACTTCTAGCTATATCTTTAGAAAAATCGTCTAGATTAGATGTGAAATTAGGATCACCCGATCGCGAAATGGCATTACGAAGAGCTTTAGCTTTTCCTCCCTGTCCTTGTGATTCAAGAATACTAACTTTCTTTCCCAAATCCGCGAGCGCGTCACTCTTCTTACCATAATCGCTTAAAATATTTTTAAATAAATCATTATTATTGTCCAATAAGGTATCATACTTACCAGACTCTCTGTCTTCCGAAGTTAAATTCGCCCCATAGTTACTAGAGTCAAGAGTAGAATCTTTTTCGTCCATATCTCCTCTGTCTGCTTGATTAATCACAGATTCCGTAATTTGATTCTTAATCCAGTCTGGGCTCGCTGCGAATTTTTTAAAATTTAAAATTTTAAATGACATAATAATTAGTAATTAACCTTTTTAGCCTGCGGCAGTTGTGCCATTATTGGGAGTTTGCATAGCTACCTGCGGAGCAGTTCCCCATTGCTGAATTCCCTGAGCAACCTCCTCATTAACTGGAGCACCTTGATATGCCTGGTATACTTTATCAACATCCTTGGGTGTAAAGTTAAATGTGGAAGCTAAAGTGCCATAATTCTTCAGATTTTTTCCACGTATGTTTCTAGCCATCAAATCATTATATGTTCTATTCATATTATTTTGATTTTGTAGATATGGCATCGCCTCAGCTCTTTGCTTTTGCATAAAATTATTATATGCCCAATTCTTTGGAATATTAACTCCCATACCGCTCAAGAATTTTTGAATACCTACTTTTATTTGGTTCCAGAAATCTAAATTACGGAAATCTTGTTTTGCCTTATTTGTAAGCTGTTCAGAAGCCATAGCCTGAAAATTTCTAGATTGTGCCAAATTTTTCTGAACAGATTGCTGGTAATTATTAGCATTATCTTGTAATGCCTTTATGTAAGCGTTTACGTCATTAATATTCTTATTGTTTAATGTCCCAGCGGCTAAGTTATATCCTACAGACTTATAAGCTTCATTAGTATCTCCTAATGCAGATCCAGTTCTGTCAGCCTCATTTACTTGGTTCTGAAAATTACGTGCGGAATTCATAGACCTTCTACCCAATTCCTGCTGTAAAGATTGGCGAGAGTTAGTCTTGCCTCTAAACAGAGTAGTACCCTTTATGACACGATCAGCACGCGCCTTCCCCATTGAATTTTTAAATCCATTTCCGCTTAACCATCCTATTCCTCCTTTTGCCGCGTCTACAGCCCAGGTAAGAGGACTATTCCACCCGTAGTTTTCATTATAAACCTGGTTTACAGCGTCTCCAATTCCTTGGGTTAAATCCTCTCTAGGGGTTAATGGCGCACTATTGTTTGCAAACTTTGCAAAATTAGACATATTCAGTCTGCTACTTATGCGCTGATGAGTTGTGGTAGAAGCAATCTTTAAGTGATCGTTGTGATGCTTCGCAAATTTATTAAAATTTTGTATATTTAACATAACTAAAATCTACCTGTTTTATCTACGTTTTCCGCAAAATCTGGCATAGACATTCTAACGAACGGGTCTATATTGTCTTTAATATTCGTCTTATAACCTCTTACCGCAGATTCTACATAATTTTTAGCCTGGTAAGGAGCATTTGCTCTTTCCAAGAAATCTGTATTTCCCTTATTGGGAACCTCTCTAAGTCTAACATACACAGGAGAAAAACCTGGTTCCTTATCCGAAACATAAAGCTCATCTGTAATACCTGTGCGCTTAATGTGGTCCAGCATCTTATTAGTAAGTTTTGTGCCTATTGTGTAATGTAATACTGGGGCTTGCAAGTATTTGCCCTTTAAATTAACATTTTTATCATTGATCTTTACTTTTTTTGCATCTTTATCCGGTACATAAGAAGCCTCTAAAGCATTATAAGATACTATATCGCCAGGTAAGTAATCTCCTAATCCATCTGGATCGGTAATTTCTACCTTGTCTACGATACCCCTAGCCAGGACTTCTAAATTTCTTTTATGTGCCGGAGCGTTACTATCGTCCAATAGCTGTTTTCCCGTTTCCACGAAAACTCTCCTACCTTCCCCAAGTCCCCTTAGGCGTATAACGTCCTCTAAGTCTACTAAGCCATCTGATAGCTGGTCTCCCTGTTCAACTTCTTGACCTTCTTTAACTTCTATCTGGGAATCCGGATCGGCATAATGCTCTATTCCGTTCACAACTATATAAGTTCCACCTTGAGGAGCCGGTGTTATTCTTTCTACTCTACCATCTGATTCCGCTAGAGGGGCACGAGATTTATAGTGCTCTGGAGATTCAAAAAACTGGTTAATATAATTAAATCCTGAAAAGGTTCTCTTCTTTCCTTTGAATCCCCCAGCTTCGTGTTTCGAAGAATTGTGTGACAAGAGACCATTTTTTAATACGAATAAATGTGTATCTCCACTAATTTCTATATCAAAACAATGCTGTAATCCTACATAGCGAATCTGTGTAATCTTCGCAGGGTCACCTCTTACGTCTAAACATAAATTTGAGTCAAATATTTCTTGTACTGGAAGGTCTTTTAATTCTCCGTATATTTTAAATCTATGTTGTCTAGTACAAACAACAGAATACTCTATATCATCAACAGAAAATATAACCTCATATACATTGCGAATATTCTGGTCTATAACAGAAATGATTTCCTCAGGAACTAGTGACTTGCCATCTTTAGAGATACTTATTACCTTCTCCCCTGGTTTTAAATCCTTAATTTTTTTAAACTGCTGTGACCATAGCATAACTTCTGTATCTTGATGCAAGCATAGTCCGCCCTGAATAGCAGGCTCGCTAACAGAAGTTGCCGCTGCAATTCCTGCATGGAACTCACCTATTCTGGGCAATCGTTTATTATAATCCAATCCAAAAGCTTCCGCAGAAATACCTTCGGGGGAAACTGTGGCAATTGGAGAATGCACTATCACAGTTTTTACACCTTTAGTTTTAAGAGAATTTAATACGTCACGATCAACTATGGTTCCCTCAGCGAATCCTCCCGCTGGACGTGCAAGCACTCTTCCGTAAAGTGAGGAGTCGTCTATGTCTAAGTCTATACCGTTATTGGAAAGATCTTTCTTAGACGTAATCATCATATTTGCCACTGGGCGAAATAAACTTTTACCCCAGCCGCCAAATTTAGCTGTACTTTTTTTGATAGCGATAGTTGAAGCTCTTGTACCATAAGTGCTAGCTAAATATTCCGGAATGGATAATCCTTCTCCAAAACTTTTCTTAACAAAGAAAGGAATCGTTCTACCCTTATAATCAGTATACAACGCTGGAGTTGTGATTAAAGCTTTTAACTGAAAGGGAGAACCTCTTGCTCCAGAGGATACAGAGTTATAAAGATTATTATGCTTTTCTTTAGCAGCATTCAGTGTATCTTTCTCAAGCTTTGTAGCATAACGTTCATATACCTCCATTATAGCTTTGTTCTTTTTGTTTTCATCTTTTATATTCCTCCTTAGAAACTGCACCTCTTTATGCATTTCTTCCAGTGCAGCTTCCTTATCAAATGGAGGTTTAAAATCCGAAAGTTTCAAAGTCTGTCCGGAATAATACACTGATTTACGAGCAATATCCATTAATTTATCCATTATATCCCTATATCTGTCTGGATATTTTTCAGCAATAAGAGACTGTAACTCGTTTATTGACTTAGTGTCATATGTGCGAGTGTAGTCCCTTATGTCCTCGGGTAAAACGGAATTAATTAAATATTGAATAGCTTTCACTTTAAACTTACACGTTTGGAGCTAGATCGATAGTGTTTCCATTGGTACTATCAATCGCCTTTGTGTTGTAATCTCCTATATTGTTAATAGAATTTGACTGTATGTCATAATTTGGTTCAGCATAATACCTTTGAGGATCAGTATACTTGATCTTGTTATCCCATACAACCTTCATTGGCTCATACTGATATGATACATTCACGGCGTATCCTTCTGCAGAACCCGTAACGCATAAAGCATATACAGCCGCACGCAAATGTTCTATTTTAAATAATGACCCTGGTGTTACGCTGATTGGTTCTCCTACCTGTATCCAAGTATTTACAGAAGACAATGAACCTGATTCATTTGGTTGTTCAAGGGTAGCGAGCATATATAATGTCGCATTTAAACCAGTAGCGTCGGAGGAAGGATCATAAACCTCATTTTGAGTATTTAGGGGATGAGTTACTAGACCGTAAATTGTATTATCGTCTCCCGATACGTTAACAGACATATCTATAAAATTTTCCGATCCTATAGCGTCGGTTGTTGATGCATATACTGGAGAATAATAGGAAAACTCAGTAAATAATTTAGCAGTTGTTCTGCAATAAGTGTTAGAACCTGGCATAATAAATAATTGGTTTAATGTTTAATATTCATAACTATCTCAATATTCCCGTAAAAAAGCAATAAAAAATATGGTAGTGAAATATATTTCACTACCATACCTAAGATTATTTATAAATATGTGCTATTTAATAAGTTTTGAATCAAGAATTCTTGCGGTTAAAGCCTTCTGAAGGGCTTGTATCTGCGTAAGAGCCTTAGCGTTTTGCTCTTGAAGTAATAGCACGCCTTCTATCTTATTGCAGATAGCCTTAGCGTCACTCGGATTATCTAATGCAAGTAAATTAGTTGCAAAGAATTTAAATACTTCACCATCTTTCCAATACAAATCCGAAAAAGCTTCTGAAGGTGCTGTTAAGAAATAGGAAAAATCTTTCATTGCATATGCAATGGTTCCCTGCTGAGATAGTTTCAGCTTATTTCCTTCTATAGTCCATCCGCCACTCTTTAGGTTAGCATAGTATGTTGGGTCTTGTGCGTCTTTTTCCTTAATAAATGTCGCGGAATGCAAGCAACATAAAACCCAGTCTGACCCCGTGAGCTTTAATCCTATATGATATGCCATGGAGAACATGTGACGTTGCTTATCATATTCTGGTTTCTTTGCTGCATCCGAATTCTTGTAAGTTTCCCATGCAGCTTTTAGGTCGTCGCCATTTGATTGGGTAAACTTAACTATGGCTTCCCAACCTACTGAGTCTGCCGTTTTAAACTCGGCGTTTAATTCTTCTAATGATTTAGCATTTGCAGCTAAACAAAAGAAGCAAGCGGTAATAGCTATAATAATTTTTTTCATGTTAGTTCCTATCTGTTGTTAATGATTTAATTTCTTCTAAAATATAAATTTTTTTAAAGCCTATAGCTTTATCATAATCCTCCCATTTATACCAGATAAAAGTGTTAGGATATACATAAAATCTCATTCTCCAAAACTCTGGTGGTAGAGATTGCGTGTACTTAAAAGTGACTGTATCATCTGCAAAATCTATGAGATCGTTTAACTTATGTAAGTTATCTAACGTATTCAGTAGAGATTGCTCGTTCTTAAAAGTGAGCATATCATCTGCATAATCTATGAGATCGTTTAACTTATAAATATCATAATCAGGCGTTGAGCCTAACAAGTATGCAAATGGCATACATAATATGCATAGTAATTTCTTTATCATAATTTAACCTTTGAATCTCCGTAGTATGTTGGAAGTATTGAAATCCATCTCTTTACACCACCCGGTAGCGTCTCAGCTGTAGACATATTTTGTCTCCATACTATTATAGTGTTATTAGGATCTGTAAAGATTTCTCTTATATAATCTCCTCTTTTTACGTTTCTTGTTTTAGAGTATTGTCCAAAACCTGTGTACTCCGGGACATTAACGATGTCATTAGCATCCAGTGAAGGATAAAACCAAACTCCGGTAACAGTGTTGGAACCTATAGAAGCTCCAATAGAACTCTTTTTGTAATTTGAAAATTGTACCCGTTGCCCAAAACACCTGTTGTAATCCCCGCTACCTGCAGTAGAGAAATAGTATATTGTAGGGCTTGAGTCTGTGATATTGGAGTGCCCATTTACATAGGTAGAGTTGTTGAGTGAGAATGTTGCAGAGAAATACAAAGTATTTCTATACTGGTCTATGACTTTAATCTCAAAATCCGAACAATATTTAGAGTCCGAATAAGGTGAAGGACTCATATCCACATATATGTAGAAATCCCTATATATTTTATTAACACTTGGTGCATTACCAGTTGTTGTATCATATACAAAGGGTTTAGTAGCCGAGCGCAGAGCTAGACTGCAAAGGGCCATTAAACCTAGAAAATATAATTTTTTAATACTTAAAAACATAATAATTCCTATTATCTAAACATTTATTGGGAATTAAGCTCATTCCATTCCTCCTCAGTCAGGTAAGATGGGCTAATAACCCCTTCATCCTGATTAAATACTAAATATACAAACTTGTCAGGAATCTCCTGATTACCGTTAAATACTTTCATTTTAATGTAAGACAAAGCTCCTTCCAATGCTATAGCATTAGAAACAATCTTTATATTTGTTAGTGGAACACCATTAGCGTCTGTATCTATAGACAGCTCACCAGAAGACTCTCCGGACGATTTTATGTAACCGGAAGGATAAACAATCCTGTCATTTTGACAGGACGCTAAAGAAGTGGTATCTGTTCCAGAAGAAGACATGTCAATTCTTTATTAGACTAAAAAATTCTGATGCTATTGTTATTGTTCCACTTATACCGCCAAGTATACCTATTAAAAAGATCAATGCATTTTTAAAAAATGATTTTAATATATCTCCCTTTTCTAATTCTGCCTTATGTTTTTTAGCAAAGCTTATTGACTCATTAATACCATCTTCTACGCTATGCCTCCAAGTTTTTAACTGAATACAAGTACCATTGGTCTTACGTACTTCTCTAGAAATATTTTTTAATCTAGGGAGCATCCAGTCCATCTTCTGGCGAATCAGGTCAAGAGTAGTTAGCACATACCTGTCCTTGGCAGAAATATCTTCCATTTGTGCCATCATAGCCTCGGCCTCAGTACTTATGTCAAACTCCGGAACTCTTAGTTCTTCAATAGAAGATAGTTTTAATGCAATTTGATCATCAGTCTCATATAACTCTTCTCTAAGGTTATCTGAGTCTGACTGTACTGAGTCATTTATTTCCACTGGACGGTTCATCTACTTACCTAAATAATAGCATAAAAATATTCTAAAAGTCTACATCAGTTTTTAGATATTTTTACGTTGAATAAAAACTTACGCTTTGGGTTATTTGACCCAGGATTGTAATTTTTATCTATATTGCTTATGGTTTTTTCCACTACGGTTAATTCTTGCTCTGCAGAGGGATTAACGAAATTATGAAACATTGTGCCAATACCACTCATCTGCATCCACTCAGAAAGTGATGGCCCAAATGCTGACATCCCCGCAGGGAGCGTGATACCTTTTGTCTTATATAGCTTATCTTTTTCTTCGTCGGTTAACATATTATTTATTATTTATTATTTCCATTCTGTAGGCATCCGCCATATCCATGAAATAACGCATGTACTTTGGGGAAATTTTGTAATTACCGCCTGTGCCACACTCTGTAATGCCGTCATTTTTCTTTAATGGTGGAATAATCCTATCCCCATATTTATCAATTAAAGCATTATAAAGATCAACTGTTTTTTTCGTTATTATGAAATATTTCCCATCTTCAATATCAACTAACCCACCGGTCTGACCGCCATACTCATCGTATGATATACTGCCACCATCTATGATGTCAGGAGTCTTATTCGTGGTAGAAAGGCAACCATAAACACCTATAAGAAGAAAACTACAAAGAAATATTCTTGCGTATCTCATCTAAAGCCTCCTTATCTCCCTTTAAGGAATCATGAATTAGCTTATTATGCTTGTCGGATTCTTGGTTTATTTTTTTAGCCATTTCATTGTCGGTTATTGTAGAATCCTTTGACCTGTTGGCAAAAATAGAAGCTATATACTCTATTATTCTTAAAATTGAGGCTATTATTACATGCATAGTATATTAAAAATAAGATTTATCGAATGTCCACATATCCATTACATAATGTGAGTCAGCTAAGAAAGAAGCCGGTAAATATCCGTACCCAAAATCTCCTGTGGATGTTCCCCAGCTGTTTATAAACTCAAAATATGTCTCACCCTTATGTTGCTTAAACCCTGTTATGCAAATAGCGTGTCCTCCAATCAATTCGGCAGACTCTATGTCTTCGCAAGGTGTTAAATACCCATAATAGTCAAAATAATCCATTTGCTCATTATAAAGATAAATACCTGCTATAATTGGTAAATGCTCAGATACTAAAACATTTTTGCAAACAGTCACAGGGTCATTATTAGGATCTATTCTTAAATACTCATGTATCTTGAAGTTTAAATCTGTAGTAATGTCTGATGGGGGATTGCTGCTGGGATTGAACTTATAAAACGGCATATAAGACTCTGGTATAACACCGTATTTCTTTAAACCCTGCATCAGGCTACGTAGAGTCGCCCCTTGGTCTGGAAGTGGAGAAGTTGTTTTACCATAAAACTGGTCTTTGAACATAAAGTCTATAAATCTGGCATTATAGTAGATATATAATGGAGATAATAGGAATGCTTCATCCCCAGACTTGCTATGTTCAGCCATTTTTTTAAGCAAAATAAATACAGAAGCTGCACCTGCAAATCCTGTGCAGGCAGAAGTATCCTTTTGATTTTGTACAGGTGGAGCATATTTGCGGAGGGAAAACTCATTTATGCCGGAAATAGTGTCATTATATACAGAAGCGCATAGCTTAATGTGGTCTCTGCTATCTGGTTTATCTGGTTTGCAACCTAGGAGCCTGGCATTTCTGGAGTTTCTAAATTTAGATTCCATGAGACATTCTAATCTGTCTTTAACTCCGAGTTGTAATTCGTTATCTTTCTTTTTTAAAAGATGTTTTTTTATCCAATGTGATATGGTTTTAAAAAATGCCATAATTAATTCCCATCTTTATTTTTAATTAAATTCCTAGCTTGCTGCACGTAAATTATGTGATCACTTTCTGGAAAATGATTGAAATATATAATCCCGAGGTCTGTATCTGATTTTTCCAAAATAGCGGGGTTTTTTAGAGCATCAAAATACAACGTTTGAACACAATTATTTTTGTAAAGTTCAATTTGCTGTTCCTTTATTGCCTCTATGTCATCCCTCAAAGAGAGTTGAATCCTGCTCGTGCAGGATGCTACAAAAAGAGTTAGTACACATAATAGAATTCTTACCATATTACGCAATTTCTAGTTTAGGGGTTAATTTGCTATTAATGTTTTTCAGACTTATATAAATCTTTCTGGGAACACCAGTGTTATCCTTTAAGGTGTAAAAGTCTTGAGCATTTGTGGCGTCGTTTGTTTCTATAAAAGAAAATTTAGCTACAATGTTTTTACCAAGGTTGGTTAACGGAGAGACCACCATGTCATAATATTTATCCTCTCCGTCATACACCGTCCTAAATCGAAGATTATATATAGAATCATTATTTACTTCTGTATTCATCTATCTCTTTTGGTCTGCTACATATTGCTCTGGGTCCACCACCCTCATATCCTTTAAAAACTCCACGTTAAAAAATGATTCATATCTACGGATTGTGTCCGTATCTCTAAAATCAAATAAATCAAGAGTTCCTGTTAGCTTATTCTGTGCAAGAACGGACATTATTTTTCCTTCTTCGTTGCACAGCTCTACAAATGAGATATTCTTTGGAATATCTATTGTCTGCTTATCAACAGCTGATCTTAAACGAATAAGCATTTATTATAACTTGGGGGCTTCTGGAAGATTACCACCTTGCATTATACTAATAATAGTAGAATATTGCCCGGCTATCTGTGAATATTTACTTTGAAGATCAGTAAATGCATTTCTCAGATCGGTTATATCTTGGCGCAAAGCGGCGATATCTTGCTCCTGCTTTTGCACCGTGGAACCAAATTCCTCAAGCATCGGAATTAGATCCCCAACTGGGTCTCCTTGTGGTGCTGGTGCTCCTCCAGCCATAGATGGATCCATTGGGGGCATTCCGCCAGCCATTGAAGGATCCATTGGGGGCATTCCTCCTGCCATAGCTGGGTCCATGGGTGGCATTCCGCCAGCCATAGAAGGATCCATTGGAGGCATTCCGCCTGGTTGTGGAGGCATTCCTGCAGCTCCAGCTTTCTTCTCTGCGGGGACGAAAGCTCGTTTAGCAAATTCTAAGTATTCTTCAACTGTTGTAGGATTGGTTATATCTTTTGACATATCTATAAAATTATTTAATTTATTTTTTAATATTAATCGTATACCTAAATTCTTCAAGTATTCATTTCCCTCAGTCAAGGATTTAAATAAAGATTGCGACTGAATATTATCTTCATGTGCTGTCCATACTGGATTTTTTAATTTACCATATCCACTGGTTGATTCATAATTTTTTATAGCCTCCGCTACCATTTTTTTAGCTATACCTTTACCCCTATATCCTTTAAGTAAGGCAACACTAATATATTCCCCAGGGATTCTCTCATATGAAGATAACTCTGGAACCTCTCTTCTTGGTGTGATACCAACGAATCCAATTACCTTATTTTTATACACCAAGGCATAAATCTTATCAAATGAGCCATTAAAATTTTCCAATAATAACCCATTCCACCAATATTCTGGATGTTCCTTCTCTACGTCGTAAAAAAGCTTTCTTAAATCTAATTCAAGTTCATCCTCAGTTAAAACCGCTCGATTCCTAGGTGAAGACGCCCCAAGGTGAAACCCATAATTCTCTATATCTAAAGGCACTATTTTATTAATCATAAATCAACTACTATTTCTTAATATTGTTTTTATACATATTCGCCCAAGGCTCACGTTCTTTAAGTATACCCCTGTCGTTAGGAATAGTTATTGGTGTAAAACCATTATCTGGTGTCACAATAGGATTATTAACATCGAATTCTTCATCTAGGTTTATTTGTGGTGCAGAAGGAGGTTGTTCCAGTTGTATTAAAGGTTTTCTATTCCGACTGGTAATGGGAATTGTGGTATTTGCTGGGGCTGCGCTGCTTCTGGAATTATTTGATGGTGTAAGCCCAAGATCTCTCTCAAGTGCATTTATTGTTGTAGTCCATCTTAAGGTAGGATTCTTTTTAGTTCTCATCCACTCCTGCTCTCTTCTCCAAACTGCAGAATCTCTAAGGTTGCGTATAATTCCGGCATAGTCTCCCTTTGCAAGTGACTCTCTAAACTTTGGCCAATTTGCAAGATTTGCATTAAACCCTAGTGTTGCAAGTCGGTTTTGTGCACTTATGGGAAGCTTATTAAATCCTTTTAATTTACGTACACTTACATTGTTCTTAAAATACCAATCTTGTAATTGACTCGATATATTCCTTGGTATGTATGCACCCACCTTTAGGTCACCAGTATACTTTAGTTTCTTACGTAGATACTCTTGAACCTCTGGATATAATTTTACCCCTCCTGGTAAAGTTGGAATACCCTTATCGGCTAAATCTGCTGAGTCCATGTAAATTAAATCGTTATTTTTTACCCCCCATCCTTCAAACTTACGCAAATCATTTAATGATTGTGCGTAATCATATACTTTTGAAGATGTGGCAGCAAATTTTCTAAAGTTACTTATCCTTATCATTTTCTGTTTTAATTTTTATTGTGCCTAAAGAATCTTTATTAAAAAGTAAACTCTCGTCAAAATCAAAATAAACTGATGTGGATTCTTCTTTTTTTATATTAAAGTAAACAGCAACCTTTTTTGCAATATTTCCATAGTTCTCCCTTACTATGTGTATTGACCCCTCTACTACATTACTTATTTTTGACCTTATTAAATCTTTAATTGCTATATCGTCTTTATATACTTTCTGCAAATCTTGAATAAAGGCCTTGTCCTCGAGAATAGCTTTAGCCGTTATATTCTGCGCTGTTGAATCCACAGAATTCTCAGGATTATACACTTTTAATCCAGGTACAACCTTGCAAAATATGCTGTTCCAAATAAAAGTAAGTATATATCTAGTTAATCTATATAGAGGTGTAGCCTTTGATACACAAGGTAAGCTTATGTATATTACACCTGCTACAAACACTACGACAATTGCTATGCTAATTGCCATAGTAGAATCCGTAAAAAAATTAAAATCTGCAAGACTTTGTGTTTCCATGGTGTAAAAGTCTTGCAGATTTTATAAATTAATCAATCCAAATGTTATACTATTTACATATCAACTAAGGTGAATATCCATCTTTAAGTTAGGAATCTTTACCTGAATTATTATACCAATTTGAAATATCTTTACCTATTGACTTTAAAGGTTTCATCCAATCTGATAAAGTTCGAGAGGCAGCTTGAACACGACTTTTAGCCGTATCTACTCCTGTCTCTATTGCTTTTCCAATAGGTTTTACAACTCTATTATCAAATTTCTCTCCTGGAGTTAAAATAGCAGCAACGTTGGACTTCGCGTCTCTAGGTACTATGACATTTTTTCCAATTACATTCTTGCTATTTTTGGCATCATTTAGTCTATCCACAAAATTCGCATTTGCCTGCATTTGGGAAGCCACGGCTTTACCTATTGTAGAGCCCGTCATCCCCGCTTTCTCTTTTATCTTATTAATTATTGATGGAGCCTTCCTCTTCATCTCCTGCTTATAATTACTTAAAGCAAGCCTGTACATTGCTGCTTCAGTAGTTAAGTTTTTGCGCTCAGTTGGAGATAAACTTGTGTCTTTCGCTCTATTGCTTAATTCTTTAATCTTAGCTTGATAGCCTGCTACTGTGGAATTCCATTTGTCAGACTCAGCTTTCATAAGCTTGTTATATTTATCTTCCGCAGTATCTATAGTTTTCTGCATCTCTGGATTAAGCACGGTGGATTTATCCATGCCTAATACTTTCGTAAGCATATTATATATCTTATTATAGGCTTCATCAGAGGCGCCAGTGAGCGGACTTGACCTATACGTGTTCAACTCCTCTGGAGATAAATTACGCGCTCCTTCTCTAAGAGAAGAAATATAATCAGCAAAATTTATTTTTTCTCTCTTCTTAGCGTCTATATGGTCTATGAGTCTCTGTTCCGAACGAGAAAGTGGAACTTGAGTTGTGCCTTTTGTAAGATAATAAAGTTGGTTTAAAAGCCCGTTACCTTGTAAATTTCCTCGTCTATCATGTGTTAAAAGAGCTCTCCATAAAGGATCACTCCAAGAATTGTAACGATCAAAAATTCCTAAATACCTATCACCTTTATTCCTTGAGTTGGGTATATTTTGCTTTGGATACAAAGAGTCGTAATCCTCCGCAAGCTCCGGAAAGTACTTGCGGAGGTAGTTATAATTTAAAGGTTCAGAATTACCCATATAATTTATTTTATCCAAAATTTACTGGATTATCCTGTAAGTATTTAGCTAACGCACCGAGTCCCAAGCCTCCCAAGCCTAAACCTAAGGCTCCTTTCCAACCTCCAGCAAGTCCACCTATTCCAGATCCTAGGAGTGCCGGTGCAGCATAATAAGCTAATTCAGGGTTATCATTAATAAATTTTTTAAGGTCCCCAATTGTCGAGCGTACAGTCCAGGGTGAATTTTTATCAGATAAACTACTCCCAGCATATCCCGCTAAACCTCCAGCTCCAAAACCACCAATGTAGGGCATTGCAGCTCTTACATAAGGATTTTTAACTTTAGATGCCGCATGTCCTATACCTTTAAGAACTTTGTTAGCTTTACCTGAAGATTTCGATAATAATCTGCTTAATCTTTCATTTGGTTTACCATAAGCAGCGTAATATCTATTTTTTAAACGTTCAGGATAATTTTCTGCAGTTTCCAAACGTTTTGCTTTAGCATCTAACTCTTTATTTAAGATATTTAATGCTTTCTGACTTTCATCCACATATGCAGCATGTGTAGCTCTTTGAGCGGCTAACTCTCTATTTACACGTCCCAAATTATTTTCTGCAGTTCCTAGGAGTTCGGTTTTAGCAGCTAATACTTCTTTTAGCATATTTAATTCTTTATTTGCACGCCCAAAATTATTTTCTGCAGCTTCTAGAGATTTAGCTTTAGCATCCAACTCTTCTAGTGCCTTACGTAAAGCAGGACTTTTTCTCGACTTAGGCTTAGTTGGCTTTTTAGATCGTGAGGGAGCTTTTTTATTTCTCATTCTGTTTAATAATGCTGCACCACCTATAGCCCCTGACATTCCACTCCCCACAGCTAAAGATGTTAAAGGATCCATGGTTTCAGTACCATAATCAAAGGGATCGCCCTGTATGCCTGGTACTAAATTGGATTCTGGAAGATTGTCCGCAAATTTGTTAAAATTAGAAGTGTTCATCATAGTTAACTTATTATATTCAGTGTGCTAATTAACTCAGATTTTTAAAAATCTGTCAATTGTTTATCCAAAATTTATTGGATTATCTTTTAAATATTTAGCTAATGCACCTAGTCCCAATCCTCCGATTCCTAACCCTAAGGCTCCTTTCCAACCTCCAGCAAGTCCACCTATTCCAGATCCTAGGAGTG